>ENA-OPZZ01000356-OPZZ01000356.1-human-gut-metagenome-genome-assembly--contig:-NODE-356-length-36578-cov-15.404077_pt1 | contig 36578 bp, 27 predicted proteins | sample MGYA00242487_ERZ504511 | MGnify/ENA primary metagenome ERZ504511 (study PRJEB26092, sample SAMD00036241) | human gut metagenome | host: Homo sapiens | study: EMG produced TPA metagenomics assembly of... | reverse complement strand
AAATTAAAAACTGTTGACATTTAATGCCGCAACGTGTATTATAGTCGTTGTGGCAAGGCGGTAACGCAGATGACCACGGTAAAATGATGATATGCGGAAGTGTCGGAACTGGCAGACGAGCAAGACTAAGGATCTTGTGATCAATGCGATCGTGTGGGTTCAAGTCCCATCTTCCGCATCATTTTCAAAAAATTATTTTAGAAATGCGGAAGTGTCGGAACTGGCAGACGAGCAAGACTAAGGATCTTGTGATCAATGCGATCGTGTGGGTTCAAGTCCCATCTTCCGCAGTAAGATAAGACCAAGAGTACAGAACAAAGTATTCTTGGTCTTTTTACATTTAGAAAAGAGCTTTCCTAATATATAAAACCGTTCTGCTTGGAAAATAATATTGAAAAAGAAAAAAAGGAAGAAAATTAAAAAAATTAAAAAGGGAAAGAGAAGAGTTTTGTCGAATATATATAATAGAGTATTCTTTAAACATTAAGCGGAGGCACTCATGTACTACTCAGAAGAATTGATAGAAGAAGTAAGATCAAGGAATGATATTGTAGATGTGATTTCTGGATATGTCCGGCTGCAGAAGAAAGGCAGCTCTTATTTTGGATTATGTCCGTTCCATAATGAGAAATCACCGTCTTTTTCTGTGAGCAGACAGAAGCAGATGTATTACTGCTTTGGATGTGGGGCGGGAGGGAATGTTTTTACATTTCTTATGGAATATGAGAATTTTTCTTTTGTAGAAGCAGTGAAGTTTCTTGCGGACAGAGCAGGAATCGAACTTCCGGAGATGGAATACTCGAAAGAAGCGAAGGAAAAAGCAGATTTAAAGTCTACGATTCTTGAGATGAATAAGCTGGCTGCAAAGTATTTCTACGTACAGCTGAAATCAGAGCGTGGAAGTCAGGCCTACAGTTATCTTAAGAACCGTGAACTCTCAGATGAGACGATCACAGCGTTTGGACTGGGATTTTCGAACAAATACAGTGATGATCTGTATAAGTATCTGAGAGAGAAGGGATACAGTGAAGACCTGATTCGACAGGCCGGACTGATCAACACGGATGAACGTCAGGGTGTGTACGACAAGTTTTGGAATCGTGTGATGTTTCCAATTATGGATGTCAATAACCGTGTGATCGGATTTGGTGGCCGTGTGATGGGAGATGGGAAACCGAAATATCTGAATTCACCGGAGACAGTCGTTTTTGATAAGAGCCGGAATCTTTATGGTCTGAACCGTGCCAGAACATCAAGAAAGCCATACTTTCTTCTTTGTGAAGGATATATGGATGTGATCTCTCTCCATCAGTCCGGATTTACGAATGCGGTAGCTTCACTGGGAACTGCATTGACAGCAGGGCATGCAGCTTTGATCAAGCGTTATGTCCAGGAAGTTTATCTGACTTATGACAGTGATGAAGCCGGTACAAGAGCAGCGCTTCGCGCAGTGCCGATCTTGCGGGAGGCCGGGATTTCTGCTAAAGTTGTAAGGATGGATCCATATAAAGATCCGGATGAATTCATTAAGAACCTTGGAGCAGAAGAGTATGAGAAGCGGATCCATGCGGCGCGTAATGGATTCATGTTCAGCCTGGAGATGCTGGAGAAACAATATGATATGAATTCTCCGGAAGGCAAGACGGATTTCTTCAAGGAAGTGTCGAGGAGACTGCTTGAATTCGAAGATGAGCTGGAGCGTAACAACTATATTGAAGCTGTTGCAACAGCATACCGGGTCAGCCGGGAAAGTCTGGAGAAGATGGTCGCAAAGATGGCTGTGAATGCCGGAATGGCGAGACCGGTCGCAAGGCCGAAACGGGCAGAGGGATCTGAGAAGAAGCAAAAGGAAGACGGAATCCTTACTTCACAGAAAGCATTGTTGACCTGGATGATCGATGATGACAGGCTCTTTGATCAGATCAGTCAGTACATAAGCCCGGGTGATTTTACAGAAAGTCTGTATCGGACGGTTGCAGAACTTTTATATGAGCAGAGAAAGCAGGGAGCCTTGAATCCTGCGAAGATCCTGAATCATTTCACAGAGGAAGAAGATCACAGAGAAGCAGCCTCTTTGTTTAACACAAGAATCAAAGAGCTGAAGACAAAGGAAGAAAGAGAACAGGCTTTACAAGAGACAATCCTGCGGGTGAAGAGTTATAGCATTGAGCATCAGACAATGAATCTCGACCCGACAGATATGCGTGGGTTACAGCATTTGATGGAAGAAAAACGGAAGCTGGAGAACCTGAAGAATTTGAATATTACAATTCAATAAGGATAAAATAAAACAAGACAGGCTGCGGATGCACGCAGCGAAGGAAGGAAGAACACATGGACGATATTACACAGAAATTTCTTGATAGATTGAAAGACCTGGTTGCACTTGGTAAAAAGAAAAAGAGCATACTGGATGTCCAGGAGATCAATGATTTTTTCAATGATATGGAACTCAATGCAGATCAGATGGAGAAGGTATTTGATTATCTTGAGGCAAATAACATTGATGTGCTGCGCATTAGCGGAGATACACCGGATGAGGTGGATGTAGATCTGGATGACATTATCATATCTGAGGAAGACGACGTGGATATGGAGAATATCGACCTGTCAGTTCCGGAAGGCGTGAGTATTGAAGATCCGGTCCGTATGTATTTAAAAGAGATCGGTAAGGTACCTCTTCTGAGTGCAGAACGTGAGATTGAGCTTGCACAGAGAATGGAAGAAGGCGATGAGGAAGCCAAGAAAGAGCTTGCAGAAGCGAACTTAAGACTTGTAGTCAGCATTGCAAAGAGATATGTTGGAAGAGGTATGTTATTCCTTGATCTGATCCAGGAGGGTAACCTTGGTCTGATCAAAGCAGTTGAAAAGTTTGATTATCACAAGGGATATAAGTTCAGTACTTATGCTACATGGTGGATCCGCCAGGCAATCACAAGAGCGATTGCGGATCAGGCAAGAACAATCCGTATCCCGGTTCATATGGTTGAGACGATTAACAAGCTGATCCGTGTATCCAGACAGCTTCTTCAGGAACTGGGAAGAGAACCGCTTCCGGAAGAGATTGCCAAGGAGATGGATATGCCGGTAGAACGTGTACGTGAGATCCTGAAGATTTCACAGGAACCGGTTTCTCTTGAGACACCGATCGGTGAAGAGGAAGACAGCCACCTTGGAGACTTTATCCAGGATGATAATGTACCGGTTCCGGCAGAGGCAGCTGCACAGACACTTCTGAAAGAGCAGCTGGATGAAGTACTGGATACATTGACAGAGAGAGAGCAGAAAGTCCTCCGTCTTCGTTTCGGAATGAATGACGGAAGAGCACGTACACTTGAAGAGGTTGGACGAGAGTTTGATGTAACAAGAGAGCGTATCCGTCAGATTGAGGCGAAAGCACTCCGTAAGCTCCGTCACCCAAGCAGAAGCAGAAAACTGAGGGATTATCTGGATTAATGATGGAATTATCGAAAAGATTACAGGCGGTCGCAGATCTTGTGACCGCCGATTATAAATTAGCGGACATTGGAACGGATCATGCATATATTCCGATTTGTCTGATACAGCAGAAGAAGATTGCAGAAGCAGTTGCACTTGATGTCAATGAAGGACCACTGCAGCGAGCAGAGGAACATATCCGCGAGAATGGACTTGAAGCAGAGATAGAGACGAGACTTTCCAATGGATTTCAGGCATTACAGCCGGGAGAAGTCCGGTCTGCGGTCATCGCAGGAATGGGCGGAGGACTTGTGATCCGGATCCTGACAGAAGGAGAGGAAGTGGTGCGAAAGCTTGAGGAGTGTATCCTTCAGCCACAGTCAGAGATTGAGAAAGTGCGGGCATTTCTTCTTGAGAAGGGATATGAATTTCTGGAAGAAGATATGGTCTGTGAAGATGGAAAATATTATCCTATGATGAAGGTAAGACCACCGGTGGCTGAGACAGCAGGCGAAGATACAAAAGTAAAGTGCTGGGATACGGTTCAGTTAAAATATGGAAAGCTTTTGCTGGAGAAACAACATCCGGTACTCAGAGAGTATCTGGAAAGAGAGATACGCATTTATCAAAGTATTTTAGAAGGATTGAAAGCGAAAGATTCTGACCGGATCCGTCAGAGAAAAGAAGAATTGGAACAGGAACTTGTAGAAGCAGAGAAAGGGATGAAATATTATGCAGTGTAAAGAGATTATACAGGTAATAGAGGCAACATTCCCGCGAACAGCAGCTTTGGGATTTGACAATGTAGGACTGCTTGCAGGACGTTCAGAGAAAGAGGTGTCCAGAATTTATCTGGCACTGGATGCAACAGATGTTGTGATCGACCGTGCGATCAAGGAAGGTGCGGACATGCTGATCACACATCACCCGCTTTTATTCTCAGCAGTAAAGAAAGTGACGGATGAAGATTTTATTACAAGAAGAATTGTGAAGCTGATTCAGAATGACATTTCCTATTATGCAATGCATACGAATTATGATGTGCTTGGTATGGCAGAACTGTCCGGAAAGATCATGGATCTTCAGAATGGGGAAGTGTTAGATGTTACCTATACAGATGAAGAAGGGAATCCGGAAGGAATCGGAAGAATCGGTAATCTGGAGAAAGATATGACATTGGAAGAGTGCTGTGTCTATGTGAAACACAGACTTGAACTTGGAAGTCTGAAAGTATTTGGAGATATGCAGAAGAAGGTACATCGTCTTGCAATTTCTCCGGGATCAGGAAAGAGCTCGATTGCAGTTGCTCTCGAGAAGGGGGCAGATGTTCTTGTAACAGGAGATATCGGTCATCATGATGGAATTGATGCAGTAGAGCAGGGGCTTGCAGTGATTGATGCAGGACATTATGGCACAGAATATATTTTTATTGAAGATATGAAGCAGTTCTTCGAGAAGAAGCTTCCGGTGCTGGATGTACTTACAGATCCGATCGAACATCCATTCCAGATCATATAATCAGAAGTGAACGCATAATAATGTTCAGCATGGCAGTTGTGAACGGAAAGCAGTTTACAAAGACAGTGGAGGTGGCCAAGAGTTGGAAAGTCAGAAATGTAAGGTTACGATAAGCGGAAGAGAGTATCTTTATGAGAAAGGGACGTCGTATCAGGAGATCGCGAAGGATTTTCAGGAAGAGTATAAACATCAGATTGCACTTGTGATGCTGGATGGACATCGTCTGCAGGAACTTAGAAAACAGGTTTCCGGAGACTGTACGCTACAATTTGTTACTACACAGGATACAGCAGGATATGACACATATCGGAGAAGTGTCTGCTTTCTTTTTATTAAGGCAGTACATGATGTGATTGGCCATGAGTGTCCGCAGCAGGTGCGGGTAAGGATTCATTTTTCATTAGGTGCAGGATTTTACTGTACGGTGGAAGGAATCGATCATGTGGGAATGGAATTCCAATGGAAAGTTGAAGAACGCATGTATGAACTTGTACAGCAGAGACTTCCGATCACAAAAGAGTTGATCCATACAGAAGAGGCAGTGGAATTATTTCATCGATATGGGATGTTTGATAAAGAACGTCTGTTCCGGTATCGGAGAAGTTCTCACGTGAACCTGTATGCCATGAATGAATTCCGCGACTATTATTATGGTTATATGATGCCGGATACAGGAAATTTGAAGTATTTTGCATTGTATCTGTATCAGGGCGGAATCGTACTTCAGATGCCGTTGAAAGACGAACCGGAGAAAGTGCCTTTATTTGCGCCAAAGGATAAGCTGTTTCGTGTACTCAGTGAGTCTGTGAGATGGGGAGACCAGCAGGGAATTGATACCGTCGGTGCGCTCAATGACATGATCACGCAGGATGATATGCGTGAGATTGTTCTTGTGCAGGAGGCATTCCAGGAGCGCAAGATCGGAGAGATCGCAAAGCAGATCGCAGATCGCCCGGGGGTAAAGTTTGTTCTGATCGCGGGACCTTCCTCTTCCGGCAAGACAACATTTTCACATCGCTTATCCATTCAGCTCAGAGTGAACGGGCTTCATCCACATCCGATTTCTGTAGATAATTATTTCGTGGATCGGGAGAAAACACCGAAAGACGAGGATGGAAATTATAATTTCGAATGCATTGAAGCAATCGACGTGGAAAAGTTCAATGAGGACATGAGCAATCTGCTGGCAGGCGAGGAAGTCTATCTTCCGGTTTTTGACTTTAAGACCGGTAAGCGGAATTTTGAAACAAAGCCAAAGAAACTCGGTGAAAATGATATCCTTGTAATCGAAGGAATCCATTGCCTGAATCCGAAGCTGACAGAACAGTTATGTGATGATAGGAAATTCAGGATCTATATCAGTGCATTAACACAGCTGAATATTGATGAGCATAACCGGATTCCGTCTACGGACGGACGTTTGATCCGAAGACTTGTCAGGGATGCAAGAACAAGAGGGGCATCGGCGACGAAGACCATCTCAATGTGGCCGTCAGTGAGAAGAGGAGAAGAGAAGAATATTTTCCCATATCAGGAATATGCAGATGTGATGTTTAACTCTTCCCTGATCTATGAACTGGCAGTGTTGAAACAGTATGTGGAGCCGTTACTTCTTGGCGTAAGCAAAGATTCTCCGGAATATGTTGAAGCGAAGCGGCTGTTGAAATTCCTGGATTATTTCGTAGGAATCGGAAATGACAATGTGCCAACGAATTCACTTTTGAGAGAATTTATTGGCGGTGGATGTTTCCATGTCTAATGCAATAGAAAGATAGAAGAAAGAGGATACATAGAAAACTTGTATGTGACAAGAATTTCTATGTATCCTCTTTGCATTAAGATACCTCTTTGTTGATCATATCCTGCAATAAGCAGAAATATACAATATCTAATCCTAAAATCGAGAGAACCAGGTAGAGAATAGAAGAATTCCCCTGTATTCCTCTGATGCGGTCACAGCGTTCTCCCATCTTATAAGCCCAGTAAATACCATAGATTCCACAGGTGATCAAAGAAAATAGGAATACCATGCCTCCACTTGTTGCCTGTGGCTCTCCGGCCAGCTGATTCACCTCATCATTCAGCTTGATCATCCAGTAGATACTGTAGATGCCGCAGGTGAGAAAAGAAAAAACAATTGCAAGCACAAGATTACGTGGCATAATGCCTGCAGTTGCCCCGTTCCGGTAATAATTGTTCTGATTATAGTTGTTCTGGTATGCATTCTGGTAATATGCATTCTGCTGGAACTGGCTTTCCTGCTGATTTTGATTCTCCTGTGTATGAGCATTATCGTTAGGAGCAGGAAGCGGAGCGCCACATTCCTGACAGAAAGAAGCACTGTCTTCGCAGAGCGAATTACATTTTGGACAGATTTTCATAGAAGATTCTCCTTTGCATGAATTAGTTCGAAAAATGTCAGAAGTTGACAAGATCCTTCTGAAAAGTATCGTAGCATAAAAAGATACAAGTTACAAGAAATGTAGCCAAGTTTTAGGATATCTTAAGATATTCGATAGAAATAAACCTGGATATGCATAATATTCTTCCTTTTTCTTTCAAAAAGTTTGTGGTAGAATAGTAATGTTTCTGAAAACAAAACATGAGGAGAGGAAAGTATGCCAGTATTTGACTTTAACAGTGCACCGGAAGATAAGAAAGAAGTTCAGTGTACTTATACAACATTTTGTTCCAACGAAGACCATGCGACACCGGAGTGTCCGATTCTTGTTCTGGATAATCAGAACCGGAAGTGGAACCATCATTCCTGCGGCGTGTTTACCAATCAGAATAAGCAGACCGCATTTGAGTTTGATGAAAAGGACGGAACGTGCAGTGCAGATATCCTGAAAGTGGATGCACGTTTTGTCAGCCTTTTAAAATGGCTTGGAGAAAATCACATTAATGTACGTCTTTCCGGAGAAAATAAGCCGGATGGTTATGCCGTTTACAGAATCCGTGAGATCGCATTTGGAGGCGGAACAAAATTATCTGCTGAGGACGGCTTCCTTCAGTTTATGATCGAGCGGCTGTTTGCAAGTGATGCGCCAAAAGAAGAGATCAATGATGACGAGCAGGAAGAGTCCGGAGATGACATGAAGCTTACAAGTATTCAGAGTATTACAGACTTTATGACATGCGCAGGACGTACACTTCCGGATAACATTCGTCTGTGGGCAAGAAGAAATCTTGCAGTTGCACGCTCTCATGAGGTTTCTCAGGAAGAGCGCCGTCACGCACAGAGAGCACTTTCTATCATGATGAATATTCAGTGGAAGAGTAATTACTTTGAAGCAATCGATCCGGATGAAGCGAGAAGAATTCTGGATGAAGAGCTGTATGGAATGGAGAAAGTAAAGCAGAGAATCATAGAGACGATCATTCAGATCAACCGTACACACACACTTCCGGCGTACGGACTTCTGCTTGTCGGACCGGCCGGAACAGGTAAATCCCAGATTGCTTATGCCGTTGCAAGAATCCTCAAACTTCCTTGGACAACACTGGACATGAGTTCCATTAACGACCCGGAACAGCTGACAGGAAGTTCAAGAATCTATTCGAACGCAAAGCCAGGTATTATCATGGAAGCATTCTCCATGGCAGGAGAATCCAATCTGGTATTCATTATTAATGAGCTGGATAAGGCAGCATCCGGAAAGGGAAACGGAAACCCGGCAGATGTTTTACTTACACTGCTGGACAACCTTGGGTTTACAGATAATTACATGGAGTGCATGATCCCTACCGTTGGTGTATATCCAATCGCCACAGCGAACGACAAGGATCAGATCAGTGCACCGCTCATGTCCCGTTTCGCTGTCATTGATATCCCGGATTATACACCGGAAGAGAAGAAAGTGATCTTCTCCAAATTCGCACTTCCGAAGGTGCTGAAACGCATGAGCCTGAAGGCAGAAGAGTGCATTATGACAGAAGAGGCACTCAATGAAGTGATTGAACTGTACTCCAATACATCAGGAATCCGAGATCTGGAACAGGCAGCAGAACACATCGCAGCGAATGCACTGTATCAGATTGAAGTGAATCATGTGGAGAGAGTTGAATTTGATGCAGAGATGGTAAGAGAACTGCTTGGATAAAGTTGGTTTTCGCCATGAAAGAAAGAGCTCTGGAAAGTTTTGGATTTCCAGAGCTCTTTTTTTGACTTGCGTTATAACGTAAATAAAACTCTAAATGCAAATAAAGTTCAATTCCTACTGTCTATAATACTGCAAAAATTCTCCAATTTTACCAACCGCCTCTTTCAGCACTTCAATACGCGGCAGATAAACCACGCGGAAATGATCCGGCTGATGCCAGTTAAATCCACTTCCCTGAACGATCAGGATCTTCTTGTCACGAAGCAGATCAAGAGCAAATTTCTCATCATTCACAATATTGAATTTCTTTGTATCAATCTTCGGGAACATATAAAATGCAGCCTGCGGTTTTACTGCGCTGATTCCCGGAATATCCGTCAGAGCCTTGTAAACATATTCACGCTGCTCGTAAATACGTCCACCCGGAACAATATAATCATTTACACTCTGGTGTCCGCCGAGAGCTGTCTGCACAATGGACTGCGCCGGAACGTTAGAGCAAAGACGCATGTTGGAAAGCATCTTGATTCCTTCAATATAGTCTCTTGCAATATTTTTATTTCCACTTAAGATCATCCATCCGATACGGAATCCGGCGATCATATGGGACTTGGACAGTCCGCTGAATGTCACGCAGAACAGATCCGGTGCGAGAGAAGCGATAGAAACATGCTCTTTTCCATCCATAATAAGACGATCATAAATCTCATCAGAGAAAATGATCAGCTGGTGTTCTCTTGCGAGATCTACAATCTGCTGCAGTACTTCCTTCGGATAAAGAGCACCGGTCGGATTGTTTGGATTGATGATAACAATCGCTTTTGTACGGTCATTGATCTTCTTACGCATATCCTCGATATCCGGATACCAGTCAGACTGCTCATCACAGATATAGTGTACAGGCTTTCCACCGGCAAGTGTAGCACAAGCTGTCCAGAGCGGATAATCCGGAGACGGGATAAGAATCTCATCCCCTGTATCCAAAAGAGCAGACATCGTAAGATTGATCAGTTCACTGACACCATTTCCTGTGTAAATATCGCTCATCGTTACATTCGGCAGATGCTTTAACTGGGCATACTGCATGATCGCTTTTCGTGCAGAGAACAGACCGGCAGAAGCAGAGTAGCCTTCGCAGTCAGAAAGCTGACGGCTCATGTCATAAATCACCTCATCCGGTGTACGGAAGCCAAACGGAGCCGGATTTCCGATATTAAGCTTCAGTACATGAGTTCCCATCTCTTCCATTCTGGCAGCCTCATCAACAACCGGACCTCTCACATCATATAATACATTATTTAACTTGGATGATTTCTTGAATTCTCTCACTTTCATACCTCCTGAATTATCTGCGGATGTCTGTATCTTATCAACATCTGACAGTGTGGAATCATTATCATTATTATTGTTTAACCAGTCAGGATCAACCTGCAGGGCATCTGCCAGAAAATGTAAGATGTCGGTACGCGGGATTGTCTTCCCACTGACATACTGGCTGACATGACTTTTCCCAAGCTTGATCCCTTTCTGCTGGGCAAGACGAACAAGATCAACCTGCTTCAGGCCTTGCTCGTTCATAGCGGCTTTTAATCTGTCTGCAAAGGTTTCCATAAAGCTCCTTTCTGGGGTCATCCTTCCGGTGGTCAGACCCCATTAATAAAGTATTAACAAAATATAAAGTTCAATTTAAAATCTGCTTTAATACGAAAAACTCTAAAAAGTTCAATTTAAAAGTTCAAAACTTTAGTCAGAGTATACCACGATAAATGAAAAAGTTCAATAAAAAAATTTACTGTTATAGAAAATCCGCAAAATCACGGTATCATTAAGAAAATATGATATACTAAAAGTGTTTATTACAGCAAGTGGAGGAACTTCATATTCATATTATAAACACAAAGTACAAAGAACGAAGGGAAACAGGAAAATGATTCTTGAAAATAAAAAAAGTAAAACAGGCATTGGAATATATAAAGGAAGAAGATCCGGCAACGACTCAGGACACGCTCAATATGTGTCAGATCCCGGCACCTTCTTATAAGGAAGAGAAAAAAGCGGAGTATATCCGGGAACGGTTCCGGGAGATCGGGCTTAGGGATGTCAGGATTGACGCTGTTGGAAATGTGCTTGGGATCTGGCCGGGAACCGGTGAGGGACCAAATGTAATGCTTGCGGCGCACACAGACACAGTATTCCCGGAAGGGACAGATCTGACGATAAGAAAAGAAGGGAATCGTTATTATTGTCCTGGCATTAATGATGACACACATGCAGTGGCAGAGATGATCGCAGTGGCGAAAGCAATGATCCATGCAGATCTTCACACAAAAGGGGACTTGATCTTCTGTGCAAATGTGTGTGAAGAAGGACTTGGAGATCTAAGGGGCGTGAAGTATTTGTTTGGATATGACAGCAAAGCTTCAGAAGAATGTCCAGAGGTAGATGCATTTGTCTCAATTGATAACCAGTATACGGGCGGGGTAATCTATACGGCAACAGGAAGTCACCGTTATGAGGTGACATTTACCGGAAGAGGAGGTCACAGCTTTCAGAACTTTGGCATTCCTAATCCAATCCATGCAATGGGACGAGCAATCGCACAGATCGCAGAATTCCAGGTTCCGGATGAGCCGAAGACAACATTTAATGTAGGCGTGATCCAGGGAGGAACTTCCGTAAATACAATTTCAGGTTCCGCATCCATGCTGGTAGACCTCCGTTCGGACAGCGAAGAAGAGCTGAACCGACTGGACAAAGAACTTCATAAAGTGATCGAACAGGCAGCGCAAGAAGAAAATGCAAGATGGGATGCTTCAAAGCCGCAGATCAAAGTACAGATCGAAGAACGCGGTGTGAGACCGGCGGGGGCACAGCCAAAGGACTGTGCGATCGTGAAAGCAGCATTCCGGGCGGCAGAACTGCTGGGGGTTGAACCGGAGTATCGGTATGAGAGCAGTACGGATGCGAATATCCCGATCAGTATGGGAATCCCGGCAATTACTGTTGGAAGAGGTGGAGAAGAAGACGGAATCCATACCCTTCAGGAATGGTACGAGCCAAAAGAAGCATGGCTTGGACCACAGAGAGATTTGCTTCTGATGATTCTGCTTGCCGGGGCAGAAGGAGTCTGTGAGCCGGTTATAGAAAAAAGATAAAAAATCTTAAGAAAATATCAATGTCTTTTTAGGCACATTTCTTGTATACTGATGGTATGAGAGAATATTTTGTGCAGATTGTACCGGATGTCCCGGAGATTTTATCTTTTGCACAAAAAGAAGTAAAAATAAAACAAAGCAGGAGGGCAAAAGATGCGGGGAATCAGAAAGCAGTCATCCGACACACAGAGCTCCAGTCAGCCGAAAGAAAAAAGAAGATTGGATACAAAACAGAAAAAAGGAATGTTGATCGGCGGAGGTATCTTCCTTGTGGCAGTGATCGCCCTGATTCTTGTGAAGAATCTGACAGGTGGAGGTGGAGCAGATGGAGAGAATGTTCTTTATGCGGATTCCGTCGGAATGATCACAGGGACAGGACTTGGGACACAGAACCGTTTTACAGGAGTGGTTGAAGCACAGGATACGTTGAAACTGACACTGGCAGACAACCAGAAGGTAAAACAGATCTTTGTTGAAAAAGGGCAGGAAGTAGAGCCTGGAACAAAGTTGTTTGAATACGATACAGAAGAGCTTGCCATGACATTAGATCAGGGAAAACTGGAGCTTGAGAAGATCACGAACAACATCAGCAGCCTGAATTCACAGATCGCGACACTTACAACGGAGAAGAAGAGTGCGCCGGCCAGCGAACAGCTGTCCTATACGACACAGATCCAGGAACTTCAGATGGAGATCAAGCAGGAAGAGTACAATTATAAAGTAAAAGAGCTGGAAGTAAACCGTACACAGAAGAGCCTGGAACAGTCTACAGTAACTTCTACAGTTGCCGGAATTGTACAGGAGATCAACGAACAGCAGGGAACAGATCCTTCTACAGGAGAGTCCAAACCGTTTATGAGTATCCTTTCTACAGGAAAATACAGAATCAAAGGAAAGATCAGCGAGCAGAACATCGGAGATCTGACACCGGGCACACAGGTGACGATCCGCTCCAGAGTGAATGAAGATGAGATCTGGACAGGTACAGTAGATAACGTAGACACAGAGAAGCCGGAGAACAGTTCCCAGGATTCTATGAGTTATGGTTCTGAGAACAGCGATAATCAGGCAACAAAGTATCCATTTTATGTCACATTGGATACAGTGGATGGATTGATGCTCGGACAGCATGTCTATATCGAGACAAGTACTTCACTGGAAGCAGACAAGATGTGGCTGATGCGTGACTACATTGTAGACGCAGATTCAGATCATCCATATGTATGGGTAGCAGGAGATAATGACAAGCTGGAGAAGCGTTCTGTTACACTCGGAGAGACGAACGAAGATATGGGAACCTGTGAGATCGTAGACGGACTGAAAGCTTCTGATTACATTGTATGGCCAAGCGAGGAGTGCAAAAAAGGTGCAGCTGTTGTGAAGAACGATTCAGGTACATCAGGCAGTACTTCAGGCAGTACTTCAGATATGTCAGGAGCCGAGGGCGGTTACGAAGAACCTGTAGAAGAGAATGCAATGCAGGAAGGAGTTCCGGGAACGGAGGAGAGTGCGGATGAATAAAAAGAAAATAATCAAGATCGGCATTCCTGTGGCAGCAGGCTGCATCGTTCTTGCACTTGGAATCGGTTTCGCAGTGAAGAACAGCGGAAAGGCTGTTAAAGTAGCTCCTGTCAGCAGTGTGAATTCCGGTGGCTGGTACGATGATAGCGGGATTGCAAGTTACGGAACCGTCACAACGAACCAAAAGCAGGACATTTACGTGGATGATACTATGCCGATCACACAGGTTTACGTGAAAGCCGGGGATACGGTGAAAGTCGGAGACCGTCTTGTGGCATACGACACGACACTTTCCTCCCTGGAGCTTGAGATGAAAGAAATGCAGATTCAGGGGATTGACCTGAACATTCAGAACCTGCAGAAAGAGATCACCCAGCTCAAGGGGACAAAGACCGCGAAGGCAGATACAGGGGCATCCGTCGTGCAGACAAGCGCAGATGGAGAACAACAGCCAACTGTACAGAAGATGAGTGCTGTAAAGACAACCGTTCTTAATACATCAAAAGAGGATGAGAATAAAAAACCGGATGGTGATACCTCGAAGGATGATACGACAAAAGACGACAACACAAAAGATGATACTTCAAAAGACGATGCTTCGAAAGATGATAATACAAAAGACGATACATCCAAAGACGATAACAAAAAAGACGATGTACCATCTTCCGCAGTCGAGCGTCCATTCCCTGAAGCATTAAAGGGAAAAGAGGTTTACAGTGAGATCACATTAGATTCTGTTCCTTATAATAAAGAAGATGCAGACGGAACAATGGAAAAACCGTATCGTTATCTTTGCGCACCGGGGGCAGCCGTAAATGCACCGTTTATGCTCAAAGTATTAAAAGAGGGTCAAGTGTGTGCCTTTGATGTAGTAGATAACGCAGAAGCGCCGACAAAATTCTTATCCTGTTGGATCCTCGATGGAAAAACAGGACAGGTAGTCATACCGGATCCACAACCAACTCCAGACCCGGAGCCGACTCCAAATCCAGAGCCAACTCCGGAACCAGAGCCAACTCCGGAACCAGAACCAACTCCGGAACCGGATATTTCAGAAGATCCGGTTATCCCAGACACCCCGGACCTCCCGTCAAAGGAAGAAGTGACGAAGCAAATCAAGGAGAAAGAGCAGAAGATCAAAGATCTGGGTCTTTCCAGGAGATCCGCTGAACTGGAACTGAAAAAGCTGAAGAAAAAGGTCGGGGACGGCGTGATCAAAAGTACGGTAGAAGGTGTAGTCAAAGAAGCGACTGACGAAGCGTCTGCAAAGAATGAGAACAAACCAGTTGTCAGCGTTGTCGGAGAAGAAGGTTTCTATGTGACCGGAAGAGTCGGAGAGACAATGCTTGATCAGATCAAAGAAGGAATGACTGCGACTGTAATGTCCTGGCAGTCGGGAGAATCCTACGAAGCGACAGTTACAGGTGTTGGCAACTCACCGGTAAGCGATTATTCCACAGGAGAGAACCAGAATCAGTCCTTCTATCCGTTCACGCTCGTGATCCACGGAGACGCAAATCTCTCGAATGGTGAGTCTGTGAATCTGTCGATGAATGGAATTGCAGCAGGTAGTGATGGATCGATCTATCTTGAAAAAATGTTTGTCCGCGAGGAAGGAAACCGCTATTATGTCTACAAGCGGGGCGATAATGGCAGATTAACAAAACAGTATGTAGAGGTTGGCAAAAATATGTACAATTCACTGGAGATCACCTCCGGCCTCACAATGGACGACCTGATCGCGTTCCCTTACGGCAGAGATGTCAAAGAAGGCGCAAAGACACAGGAAGCAGATACCCTGTACGACTATTATTAAGAAGACTGAACAGTATCAAAATGAAAGAGAGTGAGGTGCCATTATGTTAGAAGACATCAGACTGGCGTTTCAGGGAATCTGGAATCATAAATTAAGATCTGCGCTCACAATGCTCGGAATCATCATAGGAATCGGTTCCATTATAGCAATTGTGTCCACAATCAAAGGAACGAATGAACAGATTAAGAAGAATCTGGTCGGTGCAGGAAATGACGCGGTAAATGTACAGCTCTATCAGGGTGACTGGCCGATCGATCTGCAGTATCAGTCACTCCCGGACGGAGTGCCGGAGATCTCAGACGAGACACTGCAGGAGATCGTTGAACTCCCGGAAGTGGAGACAGCGTCTTTATATCATACAAGAAATGAATACGACGCAGTTTACCGCGGCGCAAAGTCATTAAGTAACAGCGTGATTCTTGGAATTGACAGAAATTATCTGGATGTTTACGGATATCAGGTAACCAAAGGAAGAGGATTAACAGACAAAGATTATTCCGAAGGACGAAAAGTAGCCTTGATAGATAAGACAACAGCGGCAAGTTTATTCGACAATGCAGATGTGATCGGAAGAACGATCGAGATTAAAGGAGAGCCTTTTGTTGTCGTTGGAATGGTTGCAAAGAAAGCAGAGTCCCAGCCGGTGATCAACTCAATGGAAGATTACTACCGCTACATGTCAGATGACCAGAGTGGAAAGATCATTATTCCGGATCAAGTATGGCCGGTCATTTACCAGTATGACGAACCGCAGAACCTTGTCGTGCGTGCAAAAAGTACAGATGATATGACAGCGGCAGGAGAGAAAGCCGCAGATATTTTAAATGCTATGCTGACAGTTTCAGATGATACCGTAAAATACAAAGGAGAAGATCTGTTAGAGCAGGCAACACAGATCCAGGAAATCAGCAACTCGACAAATCAGCAGCTGATCTGGATCGCCAGCATTTCCCTGTTAGTTGGTGGAATCGGAGTTATGAATATCATGCTCGTGTCGGTTACAGAACGTACTGGCGAGATTGGATTAAAGAAGGCACTCGGAGCGAGAAAACGCAGAATTCTGACACAGTTCCTGACAGAGGCAGCGGTACTGACACTGCTTGGAGGAATTATAGGTGTTCTTGGAGGAATCGCACTTGCGTACATTATATCCAAAGTCTCAGCAGTTCCGGTGGCAATCAGCGGAGTTTCGATTGTGATCGCAGTGCTGTTTTCTACACTGATCGGCATTATTTTCGGATTGATCCCGTCCGTGAAAGCAGCGAATATGAATCCAATCGAGGCACTGCGACATGAATAAAAAAACAGTGGAAAAAGAAAATACTTGTTTCAATTTCCTTCCATATCTGTTATAGTATGTGTTAATTAAAAGAGTCAGGAGAATCTGAGTGATCGGATTCTCCGTCTTTCTATGCAAAGAGAAAATAGCAATTATTAAAAGGAAAAGAGAAAAGGGGCATGTAGATTTGAGCGGCAGTACATTCGAAGGAAAGAAAAAGACAGAGAACGGAACAAAGAGGCTGATCTTCACAGCAGTATCTATCTTGCTGGAGATTGTCTTCCTTCTCTTTCTGTTCACAAAGGTAAGTGAATACGCAACTATTATTGACTGGGCAACAAGAATCGTGGCAATCTTTCTTGTGCTTGGACTTTACAGCATGGATAAGACTTCATCGATGAAAATGCCATGGATCATACTGATGCTTGCATTCCCGATTCTTGGTGTGAGTCTGTATCTTCTCGTAGGTCTGAACGGAAGCACAAAGAAGATGCGGGCGAGATATGAAGAGATTGATAAAAAACTGCTCCCATATCTTCCGGATAACAGACAGATTCTCGAATGGATGAAAAAAGAGAGTCCGCAGGCGGGGGCAATCGCTTCTTATCTGACGAATTACTCTTGTTACCCGGTTTATCAGAACACAGATGTTACCTATTATGATGAGGCGATCAAAGGGCTGGATGCACAGCTGGAGGATCTCTCAAAGGCAGAAAAGTTCATCTTTATGGAGTATCATGCCATCGAAGACGAAGAGGCATGGCAGAGGATTCAGACGGTACTTGAAGACCGTGTGAAAGCAGGCGTAGAAGTCCGTATCTTCTATGATGATATGGGATCGATCTGGTTTGTAAACATGGATTTTGCAACAAAACTGAAATCTTTAGGAATCAAATGCCGTGTATTTAACCCGATTCTGCCGGGACTGAATATGTTCCTGAACAATCGCGATCACCGGAAGATTACTGTGATTGACGGAAAGGTTGCTTACACAGGTGGATACAATCTGGCGAATGAGTATTTCAACATCACACATCCGTATGGAATCTGGAAAGATACCGGGATCCGTATGGAAGGAGATGCGGTCAAGTCTATGACAGTAGCATTTCTGGAAATGTGGAATGCAGCCGGAAATGTAAAGTCAAAAGAACTTGTACCGGAGAAATATGTGATCCACTATGCATACAAAGCACAACAGCGTGGTTATGTCCAGCCATATGCAGACAGTCCGCTCGATGGTGAGCAGGTAGGCGAGGAAGTATATATCAGTATGGCGAATAAAGCGGAGAAATACTGCTGGTTTATCACTCCGTATCTGATCATCACAGACGAGATGACACATGCACTCACACTGGCAGCAAAGCGTGGCGTTGATGTGCGTATCATAACACCGGGTATCCCGGACAAGAAGATGGTTTACAGTGTGACCCGTTCCTTCTATCATAATCTGGTTAAGCATGGAGTCCGTATCTATGAGTGGACACCGGGATTCTGTCATGCGAAGATGAGTGTGGCAGATGATAAAATGGCGACCTGCGGAACGATCAATCTCGATTACCGCAGCCTGTACCATCACTTTGAGAATGGATGCTTCCTGGCAGATTGCGACGCAGTGCTGGAGATCCGGGATGATCTGATCCGCACGATGGGAGAAAGCAGAGAAGTGACCGAGCAGTATAAAGAAGGAAGAAGTGCGGGCTTAAGACTCGGACAGCTGATCTTACGTCTGTTTGCGGAGCTGCTCTGATAATATCGTTTGTGGGTTGAATTTGCACGGGATTGATTGTATAATGAACTTGATTGTTGAGAAATTAACAATAGTTTTTTTATGAAATGGATGGTCTGCCGGTCAGAAGATACTGAACCCGACAGCCGGATATGAACTTTATTTTATGAAGGAGGAATCAACGATGATTACCTGGAACAATTTGGATAAGCTTACTTCTTATCAGGAACTTGAGAAGACAGAAAGTGTAGACCTCGCAGCAGTGATGGCCGGAGAGAACGGAGCAGAGCGTGTGAAGAACTACAGCGTTCCGATGGCAGAAGGATTAGCATACAATTATGCAGCAAAGAAAGTGGATGACACAGTTCTCTCAGCTCTTGAGAAACTGGCAGAAGAAGCACAGTTGACAGAGAAGTTCGAAGCACTTTACAACGGAGAAGTTGTGAACACAGGAGAGAAGCGTCTCGTACTTCACCATATGACACGCGGACAGCTCGGAGATGCTGTTGAGGCTGACGGTGTTGACAAGCGTACTTTCTATGTAGAGCAGCAGAAGAAGATTGCTGAGTTCGCGAACAAAGTACATGCAGGTGAGATTACAAACGGTGCCGGAGAGAAGTTTACAACAGTTGTTCAGATCGGTATCGGCGGAAGTGACCTCGGTCCTCGCGCAATGTACCTTGCACTTGAGAACTGGGCAAAGAAGAATGATACATTCAAGATGGAAGCAAAGTTCATCAGCAACGTTGACCCGGATGATGCGGCAGCAGTTCTGAATTCTGTAGATGTTGCTCATTCTATCTTCGTACTTGTATCCAAGTCAGGAACAACACTTGAGACTCTGACAAATGAGTCCTTTGTTAAGGATGCTCTTAAGAACGCAGGACTTGATGCATCCAAGCATATGATCGCAGTAACAAGTGAGACTTCACCACTTGCAAAGAGTGATGATTACCTTGCAGCCTTCTTCATGGATGATTATATCGGAGGACGTTTCTCATCCACATCAGCAGTTGGTGGAGCAGTACTTTCCCTCGCATTCGGACCGGAAGTATTCGCACAGTTCCTTGACGGAGCAGCAGCTGAGGATAAACTGTCCCTCAATAAGAATATCAAAGAGAACCCGGAGATGCTCGATGCATTGATCGGTGTATATGAGAGAAATGTACTCGGATACCCAAGCACAGCAGTACTTCCATACTCCCAGGCACTGAGCCGTTTCCCTGCACATCTGCAGCAGCTGGATATGGAGTCTAACGGAAAATCCGTAAACCGCTTTGGTGAGCCGGTTGATTATGTAACAGGACCGGTTATTTTCGGAGAGCCTGGAACAAACGGACAGCACTCCTTTTATCAGCTTCTTCACCAGGGAACAGATATTGTGCCGCTTCAGTTCGTAGGATTCAAGAACAGCCAGATCGGTACAGATGTTGTGATCCAGGACAGCACAAGCCAGCAGAAACTCTGCGCGAACGTAGCTGCTCAGATCGTAGCATTTGCATGTGGTAAAGAAGACGAGAACCGTAACAAGAACTTCGAAGGCGGACGTCCTTCAAGCATCATTATCGGAGAGCAGTTAACACCAGCATCTCTCGGAGCACTGCTTGCTCACTTCGAGAACAAGATCATGTTCCAGGGATTCCTGTGGAATGTAAACAGCTTCGATCAGGAAGGTGTTCAGCTCGGTAAAGTCCTTGCAAAACGCGTACTTGCACATGAGACAGACGGAGCTCTGAAAGTATTCAGTGATCTTCTGAACATCTAATAGAATTATATAAGTAAAAAGTATAGGAATCGTGCTGTCGGCGGAGAGTTCTGCTGACAGCACGATTTTTTAAGGAAAGGATTTTGTAAAAGAGGGAGGAAGCAAATGAAAAAGCGAAGGATCAAAGGAATTCAGATGATTCCATATGGACTTCTGGCCGGAGTTATGACAGAAGATTCAATAGAAGAGAGGCAAAGAGAAGTCCGCCTGACAGAGATTTCATCCGAAGGATTCCGCATCCGGCTTTGCAGGAGAGGGAAAGCAGAGGAGAACATTTATCCGAAAGCATTCAAGATCTGCTTCTATCAGATGGATCAGGCAGAGTATCGGGAGATTGAAATTCGTCATTTTCAGATAGAGTCAGGGGAACAGACAGAATTCTATCAAGCCTATGATATTTTCACAGTTCAGGAAGATTATAAAGAAGCCTTTCAGAAGCTCTGTGTCGAATACAGCCGATACATTTCGGTCAAGCTGGAAGAGGATGATGCACATCTGGCGCAAGAAACGACCGGTTATCCCGCGCAGGAAGAAGAGGAACATTTCAAGAATGAAACAGAACAAAATAAAGCGTGGTTTCAGAATGCGGAGATCTTCCGAAATCTGCCGGCAGAATTAGCAGTAGAACTGGATCAGCCGAAACTATACAAACAATATCTGACCAGACCGATTGAACGGTTCATGAAAGAATACTGGCAGCAGCATGGAATCAAAGATGCGCAGATCCTGGGAAGACAACCGGACCGGTTGTATATCGGCAACCAATTCTGTCCACATCTATTTCCGAAAGAAGAACAGTTCTTTGCACTTCTTGAGAAAGCAGATAAAGAACGGATAGAAGTGACCGTTGCCTTTTCCTTTATTCGGGAAGACAGGCTTGCACAGACAGAACAGCTGTTAACACGCCTGGATGAGTGGTGTGAACAACAGGAGACTTCCGGGGCGGAGAAGAAACGACTTGAGGTTGTAGTCAATGATTGGGGACTGGCACATCTTGTGAAGCGGACAGAACATCTGATCCCGTGTCTTGGGACGCTCTTAAATAAGCGGAAGAAAGATCCAAGAATGTCCTACAAGATGGGAGATAAGACGCTGTTGGAACAGAATAATCTGAATGCAGGATTTTATCGCACCTATCTGGAAGAAAGCTTTGGAATCAGCTGTTATGAGTGGGAAAGCTGCGGCTATACACAGGAAATACCGAAAAAGATGCAGAACCATCTCCATGTGCCGTTCTATCAGACAAATACGTCGAGCTATTGTACACTTTGCGCTGTACTGGAACACGGTGAACGTGGAAAACAAAGGGAGAGACAGGAATGTCCGGCACCGTGTCTGGAACATAGCTTCTTCTATCCAAAGCATTTATATATGAAGGGAAAATACAACAGTCTGTTCGCATTGGATAAACATCTGCTGGATGAACCGGAGCAGTTGAAGAGAGAACTCGGAATAAAATGGAACCGTCTTGTGGTCAATCTATTGTGAAATGTGAAAAACAGAAGGATGATGGAAGAATGGAGACACAGAAAAGAAAACAGAATGAAAAAGAAAAAGCAGAGCGAAGGATGAAAATCGTTGCAGGACTTGGCTCTGTGGATGAATATATTCCATATGTCCAGGCAGGAGCAGACGAGTTGTTCTGCGGATATGTGCCATATAACTGGACAAAAAAATACGGAACCGTACTTCCACTGAACCGCAGGGAAGTGCTGGCTTATAATGTGCAGCTCGGTTCTTTCAGCGAATTAGAAATCCTCTCAGCAATGATCCGGAAGTACAGAAAGCCGGTGCATATCGCGATGAATTCCCTCTATTATATTCCAGAACAATATGAAGAGATTGCAGACATTGTGAAACAGTGTATGAAAATCGGATTCGACAGCTTCATCCTTGCCAATCCGGCATTGATTTTGTACTTGAGACAGAAAGGCATATCCTGTAAGATCCATCTCAGCGGTGAAGCCGGAGAAATGAACCGGGAGGCAATCAAAGTTTTCCAGAAAATGGGAATCGACAGGGTAATCTTTCACAGGAAAAATACAGTTGCATCGATGCGGCAGATGATAGAAGCTGTAAATGCAGAAAAACTGGAATTCGAGGCCTTTGCATTGAACGAATTGTGTCAGTTCACAGGAGCATTCTGCAATTCCCTTCACTGTGACGAGATGGGCTATCTGTGCAGGACGACTTACTGGGGAGATGCTGAGATGGAAGAGCGTATGGAACGAGTGATAAAAAGAACATTGGAGATAGAAGAGCAACAAGAACAACAATATCTCTGCGGGAAGAGTGGATGTGCTCTGTGTGCGCTGCCACAGCTGGAGGCGGCAGGGATTACCCATCTGAAACTGGTTGGACGAGGAAATTATGTGGAAGATATGATCCGGGATATTCGGAATCTGAAGGCTGCGCTGGGGGTTCTGGAGGAGAATCAAAGAGAAGAAAAAGAGACAGGGAGATATATCGATCAATTGAATAAGAAAATCTTTGATGGTCAGCCGTGTGGAAATAATTGTATTTATAATCCGGGGCAGTTTCTTTGAGGTGTATGGGGAAAAAGAGAAAAGTTCAGAATAGAAAAAGAAAGCGTATTTCGTGGAGTAGATTACTCTACGAAATACGCTTTTTCTTTGAATTGTTTCAAATCTTAGTATAATTATCATGTATAGTCTACTCTTTTCAAACATTTCTGTCAATGTATATACATTCATTTCATAAATTTATACAATCTCTTAGCAAAAAAAATCGAAAAATAGACACTTTCATCATTTTAATTTCCTTTTTTGAATGGATTTTTATCTATTCGCCGTCAAATTTATGGTCAATTGTCAGTCAATTTACAAGCTATCAGATCAGAAATTAAAAAATATTTATCTTAAATTATCCAAGCCGTTTCGTGCTTTTACAATCACATGTATTTAAAAATTAATCATAATTAAAAATTTTACAGCATTTATTTACCGTCAAATTTTTGGTCAGATATCTGGAATCCCTTGATTTTCAAGGTTTTCCATAAAATTTCGTAGAGTAATCTACTCTACGAAATTTTTTCGAAAAGGATGAAGGTCTATGGGAAGAAAACCAAAAGATCTGTCAGGCCAAAAGTTCGGCATGCTGACAGTTAAGGATATGACAAAAAAAAGAGATGGTAGGGGTTCAGTCTATTGGCATTGTGTATGTGACTGTGGGAATGAAGTTGATGTACCAGCGGCAAGACTTATACAAGGAACATGTCATAGTTGTGGCTGCTTACAGAAAAAAAATCGTCAAAAAATTGCACAAAGACGACATCTTGTGGACGGAACCTGTGTTGAGGTGCTGGAAAAGAGAAAAAGTAGAAGAGACAACATGAGTGGCTTCAGAGGTGTATTTAAGCTGAAGGATTGCGATAAGTATCGCGTGGACATAGGCTTCAAAGGAAAACGTTATTATGTTGGACTCTTTGACAATTATGACGAAGCGGTACAAGCAAGACTCGCAGCGGAGAATCTGATTCACAATGGATTTATTCAGAAATGGAAGGAATGGAATGAAAAGGAAGAAGAAAATCCAGAGTGGGGGAAAAGGCATCCACTTGTGTTTGATGTACGGAAAGAGAATGGGAAAATTACAATAAAAGTTTAATTATTATATAACGCGGAGGGGAACATGAGGATAGCAATGTTAGGACACAAAAGAGTTCCATCAAGAGAAGGCGGAATAGAAATTGTGGTTGAAGAATTGTGTGAAAGAATGGTCACACTAGGATATGATGTGACATGTTTTAATAGAAAGGGAAAACATGTTTCAGGAGGCAAGATAGAAAGAATAAATAAATATAAAGGCATAAAAATTAAAGAAGTGTTTACTATAGATAAAAAGGGTCTTGCTGCTATGTCATCATCCTTTTTTGCTTGTATAAAAGCAGGAGTTGGTAAATATGATATAGTTCATATTCATGCAGAAGGTCCAGCATTTTTTGCATTTATACCCAAGTGGTTTGGAAAAAAAGTCGTGGTTACTATTCATGGACTAGATTGGGAAAGAGCTAAATGGGGGAGATTTGCCTCCTGGTACATTAAGACAGGAGAAAAAAATGCTGTTCGATTTGCGGATGAAATTGTGGTTTTAAGTCAAGGGGTGAAAGAATATTTTTTAAAAGAATATGGAAGAAAAACGCAATTTATATCTAATGGGGTTAACGCACCAACTATAGTAGAGGCAGATGAGATAAAACACTTTGGATTAGAAAAGAACAATTATATACTTTATCTAGGGCGAATAGTACCTGAAAAAGGGGAGCATTATCTAATAGAAGCATTTAAAAGGATAGATACTGATAAAAAATTGGTAATTGCAGGTGGAAGCTCTGATACGTCAACCTATATGAATAGGCTAAAAAAAATGGCATCTGAGGATGAAAGAATTATTTTTACAGGATTTGTACAAGGTAAGATGTTGGAAGAACTTTATTCCAATGCATTAATTTATTGTTTACCCTCAGATCTTGAAGGAATGCCACTTTCATTATTAGAGGCAATGTCTTATGGAAATTGTTGTTTGACTTCAAATATATCAGAATGTGCAGAAGTAGTTGAAGATAAGGCAGTTACTTTCGAAAAAGGCAATGTGAATGATTTGAAGAAAAAAATAGAACGGTTGTTAAGTCATGAAGAGGAAATTAAAAAGTATAAGAAGCAAGCAGCAGATTTTATCTGTACTAAATATAATTGGGATAATGTAGTTGAAGAGACAATAAAAGTATACAAGGGAGAAAAAGAAAATGGCTAAAGAAAAGAAATTAAATGGAACAGTAATCGTAACATATCGTTGTAATGCAAGATGCTCTATGTGTAATAGATACAAGGCACCTTCAAAACCCGAAGAAGAACTTACAATAGATACTATAAAAAAATTACCTAAAATGTATTTTACTAATATTACTGGAGGAGAACCTTTTATTAGAACGGATTTAAAAGATATTGTACGTGAATTGTATAAAAAATCAGATCGTATTGTAATATCTACAAATGGATTCTTTACAGATCGTATTGTTGAGTTGGCTAAAGAATTTCCACAAATTGGTATTCGCATTTCTATAGAAGGTCTTGAACAAACTAATAATGAGATTAGAGGGCTAAACGATGGTTACAACAGAGGATATACAACTCTGAAAAAACTAAGAGAGATGGGGATGAAAGATGTAGGATTTGGAATGACAGTTCAAGATAAGAATGCACCTGATTTAGTTCCGTTATATAAAATATCTGATGAAATGGGAATGGAGTTCGCAACAGCTTCATTACATAATAGTTTTTATTTTGTAGAAGCTAAAAATATTATTCATGACCGTCCGATGGTAGCTGAAAATTTTGAAAAATTAATTAATGAATTATTAAAATCTAAAAGTCCAAAAAAATGGTTTAGAGCGTATTTTAATCATGGACTAATAAACTATATTTATGGTCAAAAAAGATTACTTCCTTGTGATATGTCTTTTGACACATTTTTTATTGATCCATATGGTGATGTTATGCCATGCAATGGGACAAAAGATAAGGAAGTTATGGGGAATTTGAATACTCAAACATGGGATGAGCTATGGAATTCAACAGAAGCTGAAATAGTTAGAAAAAAAGTGAGACACTGCAATCGAGATTGTTGGATGATAGGATCGGTTTCGCCTGCGATGCACAAGTATATTTGGAAACCAGCGTGGTGGGTTTTTGTTCATAAAATTAAAAGTGCTTTTGGTGGTAGATATTCAATGTATGAAAATAAAGTTGTTCGAGATTTAAGAGATGGAAAAGTAACAAGCGAAGAATTAGATAAATGTAGTACATGTGATGTGAACTGTATTGTTAATAACGGATTAAGTGAAGAAAGCAAAGCACAATTAAAAGTCAAAACGGGTGAAGAAATTGTTGATGCAGATATTGCTGCACAAATGGAGGGAAAATGATGAAAAAAGCATTGATTGTTTCGAATTCTTCAGGATTGGTTACTCTATTTTTAAAGAATGATGTTGAATTATTAAAAGAAAATGGATTTCAAATTGATGTTGCTTGCAATACGAAATATCCAGATTCTAATACTGAAAATTTTTTTGAAAAGTATTGTAATAAAGTATTTGATATATCCTTTCCTATTCGTAATTTGGATTTAAAGGAAATTTTAAAATCCTATATTGCATTAAAAGAAATTATAAAAAAAGGTAATTACAGTTTAGTTCATTGCCATAGTACAATAGCAGCAGTTTTAGCTAGACAATGTGCGAAAAAGTATAGAAAAAAAGGGTTGAAAGTGATATATACATCACATGGATTTCCATTTTATGATGGCAATAACGGAAAAAAAGCAAGAGTGTTTAAAAAGATTGAGAAATTTTATTCTAAATATACGGATGCTATTCTTACAATATGTAATGAAGATTACCAAAATGCGAGTAAGATGAATTGCGACATAGTTAAAATGATGCATGGAGTAGGAGTAGATGTTACACGTTTTACTAATTCGCATATAGAACGTAATGAATATAGAAAAAAATTAGGTTTCAATGCAACAGATAAAGTAATACTGTCAATTGGTGAATTAAATACAAATAAAAATCATCAAATTGTTATTAAAGCAATTAGCAAAATAAAAGATGTGAGTATTTTGTATGCAATTTGTGGAAGAGAAGTTACTGAAAAAGGGAAAAAGGAAGAGCTACAAAATCTTGCAAATCAATTAAATGTTAGAATTAGCTTTTTAGGATTTAGAAAAGATATTCCAGAAATATGTCAATGTGCTGATATAGGTGCATTACCTTCCTTTAAAGAAGGATTAGGATTATCGGGAATTGAAATGCTTGCATCAGGAATTCCAGTTGTAGGGGCATCGCGCCAAGGGATAAAAGATTATGTAATCGATGGAAAGACGGGGTATTTGGCGAATCCAGAAAGTGAAGACGCATTTGCAGATGCAATAAAAAAATGTTTTGATTTAATGAAGAAGTCGGAAACAAAGCAAAGATGTATAATTAAAGCAAAAGAGTTTAATACTTGTCAATCTCGAGAAGTAATAGATTCGATATATCGTGAGGTAGGAGTATATTAAATGAGAGTATTGCATATTTCCATTGATACTGCAATGGGAGGAATCGAAACATTTCTTTTGAATGTTTATCGACTTATAGATAAAGAAAAAGTTCAATTTGATTTTATTGAATATGGCGAAGTAGAGAGAGATTTTGATTACAAATATAAAGAATTAGGTGCAAAAATTTATAAATTACCAGATAGAAAAAAACATCCTTTAAAAGCCAAGAAAGAGTTGTCCAAGATATTAAAAGAAAATGATTATCAAGTGGTTCACTTGCATAAGAATTCATTATCTGATATAGGTGCAATTAGAGTTTGTGAAAAAATGAAAGTTCCGACAATTGTAGTTCATTCACATAATTCTAGTAGAGATAATAAAATAATTGTTTTTCTTCATCGAATTAATCGAAAATTACTAAAATTTGATGATATTATTAAATTTTCTTGTTCAGATACAGCAGCTAATTGGTTGTTTGGAGATACTAAAGGTGTACAGTATGTAAAAAATGGGATAGACACCTCAAAGTTTGATTATAATTTAGAAGTTAGAAAAAGGATTAGAGAAAAAATAAAGGTAAAAGATTGCGTGGTATTAGGAAGTTTAGGACGTGTGACTGAGCAAAAGAACCCTCTTTTGTTGTTAGATATTGTTAAAGATTTAAATATACCTAATGTGAAATTATTGATAGTTGGTGATGGGGAATTGTTGGAAGATGTCAAAACAAAAACTACGGAGTATGGGATAGATGATAAAGTGATTTTTACCGGAGCAGTTTCCAATCCAGAAGATTATTATCAAGCAATGGATATTTATCTTATGCCATCATATTATGAAGGTTTTCCTATATCTGCTATTGAAGCTCAGTGCGCTGGTTTACCAGTTATTCTTTCAAAAAGAATAACATCAGAGGCAGATATTACTGATAAAGTATACTGGGCTGATATAGTGAGTACACATGAATGGTGCTTGAATATAAAAAAAATAATAGAAAGTAAACAAGAACGCAATTCGAATAAAACGATGTTGGTGGAAAAGGGATTTGATATGCAATCAACAGTTGAACAATTACAAAATTTTTATTTGAATAGAGAACAGAAATATGAGTAAATCAGAAAAAATACGAGATAGCAATTTCGAATTGCTGAGAATAATATGTATGTTGCTTATAATTGCAGGACATTTAACAAAGCAATCAGGAATTTTATTACAGAGTAAGTATTATAGATTTTATTAGAAGAAATAGTTTAGATAAATTTATTGTATCTAGCAAAATCTATGAAAATATAGAATACAAAATAATGTCTTTTTATAAAGAAATAGTATAGATAGAAAAAAGGAGTAGTATGGAACAAAAGTTTAAGACTACGATATTATTTTTTAATTCCAGTTTTTTTATTATTTGCAAGTGATGGGATTTTCAGCATTCAATCTATTTTACCATTAATTCTAATCACATTTTTATATGACTGTTGTTTTGGGGGAATGAAAATAAATCAGCAAGAGATTATGGTTGTTGTTTTATATATGTTAGTTTCGATGATTGCATTATTACATAATATGTTTATTAGTCCGAAATTAATTACTAACCAATCTTTTGTAAGAGTGCTTTATTATTTAGTAATATTGTTGTTTTATTTTTCGATGACTCATGTGAAATATACAGCAAATCAATTAAAATTAGTTATCCAAGGATTAATTGTTATAGATTGTATTGTCTCATTGTATTTTATTTTCGTGCAAAAAATTTTGGTATACTAGTTTGGTGGGAGCAGTAATTGATAAAAACTTTGTAGGTATATTTTTAATGTTAGGTGCAATTTGTTGTTGGTGTTTTATATTAAATGAAACATCTATGAAAATAAAAGTTAAATATGTTGCAATGTTATTACTTATAATCGTTGGACTTTTCTTCTCAGCATCTAGAGCAGCGGTTTTATTTTGTGGATTAGCATGTGCTATTACATTCTTTTTCTATATTAAAAAAATTTAGGTAAAACACGAAAAGAAGTTTTAAAAGTAGCTATCTATGTTTTTATCGCACCAATTATACTAATTGTTATAATAATTGTATTAGAAAAGAAGATGGCAGGAGCTTCAGCGAATATTACATGGTATTGGAATAGATATTTTGTAAATGGTTTTGGAGATGAAAGTGTAACAGGAAGATTTTTGTGGTGGAAGAATGCAATTTCTCTTTTTGTTAAAAGACCGATATATGGATATGGAATTGGAAATATTAATGTAAGTGGAAATAGTTCGGCTGTTACACATAATACATATTTAGATTTTTTAGTGGATCAAGGTTTGATAGGATTTTCACTGTTTTTATTTTTGATTTGGAATTCATGTAAACGAATAATTAAAAATAAGAATTATGCTTATTACGGGATTATTTTTGGAATTCTTATAGGTGTTTTTAATTTAAGCGCAACGCGTAGCACATTTTTATGGTTTGCTTTAATTCTGTTATCAGCCTTATCAAAAAGTACTGATGAGAGAGAAAAAAGTATATTCGAAAAACAATAGGAGGCTGTTTTAAGGATGAAAAAAAGAAGAAGTGAAGCAACTTTAAAAGGCGTGGGAATAGCAGTTTTGGCTACTATATTTGCACGAGGTTTTGGGTTTGTGAGAGAACTATTGATTGCTTCGGTTTTCGGGACATCATCGCTAGGAGATGCTTTTATTGTTTCATTGTCAATACCAGATATTTTAGTGTCAGGGTTTAGTTTTGCAATTGCCACAATATATATTCCAACATTTTTTTTAGTAAAAAAAGAAACTAATGATTTAGTAGAATTAGAAAAATATAATACAAGTGTATTCTCATTAATGCTATTATTGGGGATAGTAATAACGACATTAGTTGAGTTGATTCCGGAATATGTGGTTATGCTGTTTGCTACAGGATTAGATCAACAAACAATTAATTTAACAGCATCTTTATTAAGAATTATTTCTTTATCTATTATGCCTATTTTCTTGGGAAGTTTGTTTAAAGCATATGGACAAATAGTTAATAAATTTTCTAATATGACGATATATGGATGCGTTATTAATTTAACAATAATTGCGGCATTGATTATAAAGGGAAAACAAGATATAAAGTTATTAGCTTGGTCTGTTGTAATTGGAAATGTTTTTTATGCTTTGATTACATATATTTCAGCACGACGTGATGATTATTGTATACAACGTAGAATTATTTTGAAAAATAAATATCTTCTAGGGATGATTACTGGTATTATTCCGGTATTTATTTCGGATATTATTGCTGAAATAAATCAAATTATTGATAAGAATTTTGCTTCCAGGCTTTCTGTTGGAACAATTTCAGTAATGAATTATGCAACAAAAATAATAAATTTAATAACATCTATTTTAGGTGCTACAATTGCTAATGTTTTATTTAAAAAATTTAGTCTTTTATTTGCTCAAGGAGATAGAGAGTCACTAGCAAATGAAATAAAGAAGATTAATTGGATATTGTTAGCAATATTACTTCCTATTTTTTATACAATAATTTTCTTTTCCAATACAATTGTATCAATTTTGTTTGGAAGAGGAGCATTTGATGAACATTCGGTTAATACAACATCAATTGTATTGTGTTATTATGCATTGGGAATCATTGGATTTAATCTCAAGTCAGTTTGGATTCGTATTTATAATGCGGAATTAGATACGAAAACTCCTGCAATAAATTCCATTATAACGGTAATTGCGAATGTGATTATGAATTTATGTTTTATAAATGTTTTGCAAGAAAGAGGATTGGCTTTAGCTACTGCTTTGGCCTCAGTATTTTCTGATTTGTTATTGATAAGAAAGTATACTTCTAAGAATAAATATTTTGATTCTAAAGAATTATACATGGGGATGATAAAGATTGTAACTGTATCTCTGGTGTATATTCCTTGTTATTATCTGTGTTCGAGAATTAAATATACATCAATATTGGTAGAGCTATTTATGTTGGTAATGTTTTTTATCATTGTGACTGTTATTTATTTAGTAATATTAATGGCTGTATCAAAATTATTAAGAGAGAATATTTTGAACTATATAAAAAAAGGCAGGTCAGTTTAAAACGATAGCGCATCAGATCACGAAGCTGTCTGATATCAGCGGGTGGCATAAAGCTACCGGCAACAAGATCATGCTTGAAGAGGTCAGCAATCCATTTGGCATCTTTCTTGTCAGTTTTCTTTCCGCGGCTAGCCTTAACATATTTAGGATGAGCAAGAACAATGTTGCAATCTTTTTCCAGAACATTGTAAATAGGAATCCAGTATTTACCAGTAGATTCCATGCAGACATTCTTACAATGATTGTCAAGTAGCCATTGTAACAATTCCTTTAACCCTTGTGTGAAGGGTGAGAAACGATGGCGCTTAGGTGGTAACACCTGTTTGTTAGTGGAAGCGATGGAGGCAACAACAAAAGTTTTGTGAACATCAACACCACAACAGATTTGATACACAATTTTTAAAGCCATAGGGACTCCTTTCAGACATATAAAAATACGGTCATCCGATGAACGGACAGCCCACTCACCTCCCCGTGATTTGTAGTGTGCTGGATATCCCTATGGAATCAATTATCAAAAGAAAACTGCAACAAGCCAACGTTTTTTCATGACGTTTTCTGCTTTGAGCAGCGTGAAAGGAATGGATATAAAAATGAAAAAATTAACATTAACTGAAATACATGATGAAACTGTTATTGTATTAAAAGAATTTCATGATTTATGTGAAAAACTTGATTTAACGTATTATCTTGCATACGGAACACTTTTAGGAGCAATTAGACATAAAGGTTTTATACCTTGGGATGATGATGCCGATGTATGGATGCCAAGAGAAGATTACGAGAAGTTTATTAAATACTGTGTGGAAAAAAAATCCGACATTAAACCATATGAAATAAATAATAGAGAAGTGACAAAGAATTATTATTATGGAATGGCTAGATTCTCAAATACAAATTTTATTTATGAAACAACAAGTTATGAAAAGCCCGTAGAAATTGGCGTTTTTATTGATATTTATCCATTAGATAATTATGGAGAAAATGAAAATCAAGCAACATCAATTCTTAAAAATTGCAAGAGAATGAATAGAATTTATTCTGCGTATAATAATCCATCTGGAAGAAATGTTATATTGAAAATTGTAAGGCCATTTGTATGGGGGTATGCACATATTGTGTATGGAAAAAATTATCATAAAAAAATTGATAAAAAAATAGCTGATTATATAAAAAAGAATACTGACAAAAAAGATAAGTATATAGGAATTCCAGCATGGAGTTTAGAAAATGAGCCACAATTATTTGAAAAGAAATGGTTTGAAGATAAAATAAAAACAGAATTTGAAGGATTAAGTTTGTATATACCTAAGGGCTGGGATAATTTATTAAAAGTTTCTTATGGAGATTACATGGAGTTACCGCCAGAAGAAGAGCGACATCCTTACCACTCATATAATATTTATAAAAAAGAGTAATAACAGGGAAAGAAGATATAAGTTAATATATAATAATGAGGGAAAGCGAAAGAGCGAAAAGTTTAATCAAAATAAACTTTTCGCTCTTGCTGTTGCCTTATGGAAACAAAAGTGTTATACTAACAAACGTTCATAAAAAGCAAAAGTAGTGAGTACATGAACAAGTGCAAGTACGATTTACTGAACATTATAAAAAAAGAAAACTATGAAAATCAGAGACAGTTATCAGAAGCTTCTGGTTATTCACTTGGTAAAGTGAATACTTCGCTCGCAGAACTTGTGAAAGTAGGTTATCTGAATGCAGATTATAGAATGACTGAAAAGGCAGAAAAGTCATTTACAGAGAATAGACCAAAACAGGCTGTAATTCTTGCGGCTGGAGTAGGAATGTAAATGCGATATTGCACTTCCTTGTGCAACTCAAAATGAAATTGATCTTGAATCCGCAAAAGCTCTTGTAGCTAACGGCTGTAAAGTTGTTGGTGAAGGTGCAAATATGCCTTCCACTATTGATGCAATCAACTATTTCTTAGACCATAAAGTTCTCTTTGCTCCTGCAAAAGCTGCAAATGCTGGCGGTGTTGCTACTTCCGGTCTTGAAATGAGCCAGAACAGCGAACGTTTAAGCTGGACATTTGAAGAAGTAGATGCAAAATTACATTCAATCATGGTAAATATCTACAAAAATGCAGCAACAACTGCAAAAGAATATGGCTTTGAAGGTAACCTCGTAGTAGGTGCAAACATTGCTGGTTCTTAAAAGTAGCAGATGCTATGCTTGCTCAAGGCTATGCTTATTAATAAGTAATTTAAAATATAGAATAAAGCAATTAAAAGTGCAGAAATTTATTTTCTGCACTTTTTTTATTTTATAAAGCTGTCGTTAATCAATAAAAGTCTATAAATATCAAAAAGTAAATTCTTATTTAATAATTATTATTAATATGATATAATTAATAGTATAAAGCTAGGATTTATAAATGATTTTAAATTTGATAATAATATAAATAAGGAGGATATATTTTGTCTGATTTTATAACAGTAAAAGGAGCGAGAGCTCATAATTTAAAAAATATAGATGTAAAAATTCCTCGTGATAAATTAGTAGTAGTAACAGGATTGAGTGGTAGTGGGAAATCTTCATTAGCTTTTGATACGATATATGCCGAAGGTCAACGTCGTTATGTAGAATCTTTATCTGCATATGCTAGACAATTTTTAGGGCAGATGGATAAACCAGATGTTGATTATATAGAAGGACTATCTCCTGCTATATCTATTGACCAAAAGACAACAAGTCATAATCCTCGTTCTACAGTGGGAACAGTTACCGAGATTTATGATTATTTGCGTTTATTATTCGCTAGAGTAGGAAAACCTCATTGTCCAAAATGTGGCAAGCCTATCACTCAGCAGACAGTAGACCAAATGGTGGATAATATCATGAGTTTGCCAGAACGCAGTAAATTATTGATCATGGCACAAATCATTCGTGGAAAAAAAGGCGAACATAAAAAAGTATTGGAACAAATTCGCAAAGAAGGTTATGTGCGTGTACGTATTGATGGCGAAGTTATAGATATTAATGAAGAAATTAATCTAGAAAAAAATAAAAAACATACGATTGAAGTGGTAATCGACCGCTTGATTGTGCGTGAAGGCATTGAACAACGTTTAGCAGATTCACTTGAAACTGCTTTAGATATAGGTGAAGGAATTGTCTATGTACAAGTAGTTGATGGTGAATTATTGATGTTTAGTCAAAATTTTGCTTGTATAGATTGTGGTATCAGTCTGCCAGAGATTGCTCCGCGTATGTTTTCATTTAATAGTCCATATGGAGCTTGCCCTGAATGTAGTGGACTTGGCAGTCATCAACAATTTGATATTGATTTAGTAATGCCTAATAAAAATTTAAGTCCAGCAGAAGGTTTATTTGCACCATTATCTAAAAATCCAGCTTCTTATGCTATGGTACAGATTGAAGCTGTATTAAAAAAATATGGTTATACTTTAAATACTCCATGGAATGAAATTGATAAAAATATTCAAGAGTATTTGATAAATGGTTCAGGTGAAGAAAGATTTAATTATTCATATGTGAATATGTATGATGAATATAAAGAATATTTTTCACCATTTGAAGGTGTAATGCCTATGCTTGAGCGTCGTTATAAAGAGACTAATTCAGATATAATGAGAGAATCATATGAAGCATATATGAGCACTACACCATGCCCAAAATGTAAAGGGGCAAGGTTAAAACCAGAAGTATTGTCCATCACTATTGGCGATAAAAATATAAAACAAGTAACAGATATGACTATCGCTGAAGCTAGTGAATTTTTTAAAAATCTTAAATTCACTGAGCGTGAAGAAATCATTGCTAAACAGATTATGAAAGAACTTCATGCTAGATTAGGTTTTTTACTAGATGTAGGGTTAGAATATTTGACATTATCTAGAGCAGCAGGTACTTTATCTGGTGGGGAAGCTCAGCGTATTCGCTTAGCTACACAGATTGGTTCAGGTTTAGTTGGCGTATTATATATTTTAGATGAACCTAGTATAGGACTTCATCAAAGAGATAATAATAGGTTGTTAGCTACATTAAAACATCTTCGCGATTTAGGAAATACTTTGATTGTGGTAGAACATGATGAAGATACTATGTATGCAGCAGATTGTATTATTGATATAGGGCCAAAAGCAGGAGCTGGTGGCGGTGAAGTAGTAGCTCAAGGAACTGTTGAAGAAATCAAGCAAAATTTAAATTCAATAACAGGGCAATATTTAAGTCGTAGAAAATATATACCAGTACCAAAAGAGCGAAGAAAAGGCAATGGTAATTTTATCGAAGTTGTCGGTGCTAAAGAAAATAATTTAAAAAATATAAATGTAAAATTTCCATTAGGTGTATTTACTGTAGTAACAGGTGTTTCTGGTTCTGGAAAATCTACTTTGGTAAATGAAATATTGTATAAAGGTTTAGCAAGTAAATTATATACAATAAAAGGAAAACCAGGTAAACATAAAGAGATAAAAGGCATTGAAAATATAGATAAAATCATCAATATTGACCAATCGCCAATAGGAAGAACACCTCGCTCTAATCCTGCGACATATACAGGTGTATTTGATAGCATTCGTGAATTATTCAGTCAAACTAATGAAGCGAAGATAAGAGGATATAAACCTGGTCGTTTTAGTTTTAACGTTAAAGGTGGACGTTGTGAAGCTTGTCATGGTGATGGCATTATAAAAATCGAAATGCACTTTTTACCAGATGTATATGTTCCATGCGAAGTTTGTAAGGGAGCGAGATATAATCGTGAAACTTTAGAAGTAAAATATAAAGGGAAAACTATATCTGATGTACTCAATATGACAGTTGATGAAGGCTGTGTATTTTTTGAAAATATACCTAAAATTTATCGCTATATGAAAGTATTACAAGATGTAGGACTTGGTTATATTCAATTGGGACAGCCAGCGACAACATTATCTGGCGGTGAAGCACAGCGTGTAAAATTAGCTTCTGAATTAGCTAGAAGAAGTACAGGAAAGACTCTTTATATTTTAGATGAACCGACAACAGGACTGCATACAGCAGATATTCATCAACTTTTTAGATGTATTACAGCGATTAGTTGATGGTGGAGATACTGTAGTTGTCATTGAACATAAT
>ENA-OPZZ01000354-OPZZ01000354.1-human-gut-metagenome-genome-assembly--contig:-NODE-354-length-36683-cov-13.758507_pt1 | contig 36683 bp, 44 predicted proteins | sample MGYA00242487_ERZ504511 | MGnify/ENA primary metagenome ERZ504511 (study PRJEB26092, sample SAMD00036241) | human gut metagenome | host: Homo sapiens | study: EMG produced TPA metagenomics assembly of... | reverse complement strand
ATTCAACATGGGATGAAGTAATCGTCATTACAATCGGAAGGGCGGATGTTGGAAAACAACAACAACAGCGAATATTGGAATTGGTCTAGTCTTCAGCAGGAAAAAAGTTCATTGTAATTGATACAGATCTCGGACTTCGAAATCTGGATGTTGTTCTTGGACTTGAAAATCGCATTGTCTACAATCTTGTTGACGTCATTGAAAGCAAATGTCGTCTGAAGCAGGCAGTGATCAAAGATACGCGATTTGAAAATCTGTACCTGCTCCCATCTGCCCAGACAAAAGATAAGACAAGCGTATCACCGGAACAGATGAAAAAACTGATTGACGAACTAAAAGATGATTATGACTTCATTCTTTTAGATTGTCCGGCAGGAATTGAACAGGGCTTTAAAAATGCAATTGCAGGCGCACAGCGTTCCATTGTTGTTACAACACCTGAAGTTTCCTCAATTCGTGATGCTGACAGAATTATTGGATTACTTGAAGCTTCCGGAATCCGGAAAAATGAACTTCTGATCAATCGTCTGCGCGTTGACATGGTTCGCAGAGGTGATATGATGTCTGTAGAAGATGTCACAGAGATTCTAGCGATTGATCTGCTCGGAGTCATCCCGGATGATGAGTCTGTTGTTGTTGCAACCAATCAGGGAGAACCGGTAGTCGGCGAAGATTCCTTAGCCGGAAAATGCTACCAGAATATCTGTAGACGTCTGTTAGGAGAAGAAGTCCCGATTTCCGATTTTAATCATAAACCCGGACTTCGCAGTAAACTCTCCAGTCTTTTTCATAAGAACTAGGAGGTCACATTATGAGTGTACCTTCTGTTACAATTGCAAAAGACAGGTTGCGAAATTTGCTAATTACTGACAGAATTCAATGTACACCCGATATGATAGAATTTCTGACATCGGATTTATATCAGACGATTTCTAAATACATAGAAATCTCCCCGGAACAATTTGATGTCAAAATAACACGCACGGATATACATATAAAATATACAGGAGAAAAACATTGAAATCATTTTTTACTAATTTGAAACAGCGTTATAATATTAGAGATTATAAAATCAGTCTGGTTTTTCTGGTCACTCTGATTTCACTGGTCGGAATCCTTATGGTCCGAAGTGCAAGACCTGATTTAATGAATCGTCAGATTATGGGCGTTTGTCTTGGTCTGATTGTTATGTTTATTATCTCTTTCATTGATTATAAATGGATTTTAAACCTATATTGGCCGCTTTATGCTCTGAATATTGTTATGCTCCTGGCTGTTTTGGTTTTTGGAACAAAAGTAAATGGCGCGAGAAGATGGCTGAACCTTGGATTTACACAATTCCAGCCTTCCGACCTTACAAAAATCCTTATGATTCTGTTCTTTGCAAAATTCTTAATGGAACGAGAGCAGAAGATTAAAGAACCCAAAACGATTATTCAGGCAATTGCTTTAATCCTTCCATCACTTGCATTGATTTACAAGCAGCCAAACTTGTCTACAACAATTTGTATTGCCGCATTGTTTGCTGTCCTTCTTTACCTTGGAGGATTAAGCTACAAACTCATTGGAACCGTTCTTGTAATCACAATACCGACGATCATTATACTGCTTGTTGTTGCAATACAGCCAAACCAGCCGTTCTTAAAAGACTATCAGCAGGAACGTATCCTTGCATGGCTGGAACCTGAAAAGTATGCCGACGACGAATCTTACCAGCAGTTAAATTCCGTTATGGCAATTGGGTCCGGACAGCTGACCGGAAAAGGGTATGATAATGACGCAACAACATCCGTTAAGAACGGAAATTTCGTATCTGAGCCGCAAACAGACTTTATTTTTGCAATAATTGGTGAAGAATTAGGATTTGTGGGTTGTTGTGGAGTCATAATTTTGTTATTATTAATTGTGATAGAGTGTATCTTAATTGGTTTGAAGGCCAAAGATACAGGAGGGCGGATCATTTGCGGAGGCGTTGCTTCACTGATTGGAATCCAGAGCTTTATTAACGTCAGTGTAGCTACAATGATTTTCCCAAATACAGGCTTGTCCCTCCCATTTGTCAGTTATGGACTGACTTCCGTAGTATGTTTTTTCATGGGAATCGGTTTTGTATTAAATGTAGGCTTACAGCCTAATAAATATCAGTAAAGAGAGGATACCACTATGAATATCGGATTAGTAGCGCATGATGCGAAGAAAAAATTGATGCAGAATTTCTGCATTGCATACCGTGGGATACTCAGCAAGCATAATTTATATGCAACAGAAACCACCGGTATACTGGTCGAGAATGTAACAAACTTAAGCATTCACAAATATCTTGCTGGACATCTCGGAGGAAAACAGCAGCTCGGCTCACAGATTGAACACAATCAGATGGATCTTTTGATTTTCTTCCGTGATCCACTGACACCTCACTCACATGAACCGGATGTTAATGACATTGTTAAGCTTTGTGATATTTATAACATTCCGATCGCAACAAATATCGCAACTGCTGAAGCATTGATCCTTGCTCTTGACAGAGGCGACCTTGACTGGCGGGAGATGTATCGATAATATGAGTAAACCATATAAAAAGAAGAGAAGACGAAGAAAGCAACGGCATTCTGTCAGCCGCATACTTATTCCTGTCATATGTCTTATTGTTGTATTGTCCGGAGCTGTCGGCGGAGTCTGGTATTACAAAGAATATGGTGGTGATCCTGTCCGGACATATGAGACAGCCACTTATAACTCTAATTTATACCAGGGAAGTTTGTTTGCTGATGATTTATGCGTCGCTGCTGATGATGTGGCTCTCACTGGATTTGATGATGAGGATTCTCTTCATGCCGCAGGATTATTCAATCTAAATGATGAAACAGTTGAATATGGATATAAACTTTATGATAAATTATATCCTGCAAGTACAACAAAGCTTATGACTGCATACCTTGCTTTTAAGTACGGTAATATGGATGACATTGTAACTGTTTCTGACAGTGTTTCAGGCTTTGCCTCTGATGAAGTAGTCTGCAACCTGCAGCCTGGTGATACAGTGACACTTTATGATTTATTATGTGGTCTTTTACTTCGTTCAGGTAATGATTGTGGTGTTGCTATCGCTGAACATATTTCCGGAAGTGTAGAAGCTTTTGCTGAGCTTATGAACTCAGAAGCGAAAGCTCTTGGTGCCACTGGCAGTCATTTCGTGAATCCTCACGGACTTCATAATGAAAACCACTATACAACAGCATATGACCTGTATCTGATCTTTAATGCCTGCATTCAGGATCAGAGATTTATGGACATTATTTCCATGGATTCTTATACAATGAATCTTACCGGAGCAGATGGTACAACAAGAACATTTGATGTAGTCCCAACCAACTATTATTCCTCAGGGAAGATCAATGCCCCTGAAGGGATTCGTGTATTTGGCGGTAAGACCGGTACCACAGATGAAGCAGGGTGCTGTGTGATCCTTTATAGCGAAGATCTGGAAAAGAATCCTTATATTTCCATTATTATGGGGGCTGAAGATAAGAGTTTTCTTTACCAGGAGATGAACCGGCTTCTTGAGGCTGGAGAAACAACTAAAACAGAATAAAGAATAACCGATACGAAAAAGCCATGTGGCACAGAGCAACAAATTAGAAGCTTTCATTTTTAATCTGTCCGCATGGTTTTTTTCTATCTTATTTCATGTAATATTCTCCTTTACCGTTTCCTGTTTTCAGTAACGCTCTTTTGATTTATTAATATGTATTCTTCCCCTGAAAGGCTGGAAATATACACAAAAAAATGATATACTAACAAAGTTAAAGCAGAAATGACAGGAGGTAATATTTTTATCTTGGCAAAGAAAAAAAACAAGTCTGTAAATATAAAAAGATATAAGGCAAAAAAAGAATTTAATATTGGAATGTTTCTGTTTGCAGTTGTATTTATTTATCTTATTGTTACTATTACCGCATATCTTTTAGAAGATAAGCCTTCTATTTATGAAGTGCGGGAGGGCAGTATTGTGAAGGATAATACCTATACCGGATTGATCATCCGCCAGGAAACAACTGTAAATGCAGAATCAGACGGCTACATTAATTATTATCAGAATGGGAACAGCAAAGTCAAATATGGCGCACCTGTTTATGCAATTTCAAAGAATGCTTTGAATTTTGATGATTCATCTACGGAATCATCTTCAACTGCAGATCTTAGTCCTGATGTTCAATCAGGACTTGTGACACAACTTCAGACATTCAATGAAAACTATGACAATTCCAACTTTTCAAGTATCTATACCTTAAAGAATGAGCTGCAAAATACATTGCAAAATGCATACTGCACAACTAAAACTGCGCAGCTTGCATCTGTAATTGAGAGCAGCGGACAAACTGTCACAACCGCTTCTGCCGGACAGGACGGAATTGTTTCCTATACGATTGATGGTTTAGAGTCCTTAACTGTTGACAATTTTACAGCAGATAATTTTAATAAAACAAATTATAAAGTAACTGAGCTTACTGATCAGATGAAGATATCAAGCGGTTCACCGGCTTACCGCTTGATTACCAGTGAAAACTGGTACGTAGTGATACCTTTAAAAGAAGACACCGCAAAAGAATTTCAGAAATCTAATTTACAGAATGTGCAGGTTCGCATAGATAAAGACAGTGAAAAGATGTGGTCCGCTTTCTCTGTTCTTGAACGAGATGGGAATTTCTATGGTGTTCTGACCTTTGACAACTCTATGATTCGTTATGCATCAGAGCGTTTTCTGAACATAGAACTTATCTTAGAAGATGAGTGTGGCCTGAAGATTCCAAAATCTGCCGTAGTAGAAGAGCAGTTCTTTGTAATTTCTCATGATTACATTACAAACGGAGGTAACAGCTCTTTAGAAGGTGTTATGGTTTTGGATTCAAAAGGAACTGCCTCATTTCAGGCTGTTGATATCTATGACACCTCCGATGATGGAGAAGTTTATTTAAGTCGAGATCAGCTGAAATCCGGAACAGTGATTGTAAAACCGGATTCTTCTGATACTTATACGATTGATACCCAAAAGCCATTAAAGGGAGTCTACAATATCAATAAAGGATACGCTATTTTCAAAAAAGTATCCATTTTATGTGAAAGCGACGAATATTACATTGTTCAGGAAGGAGATTCTTATGGACTTTCAAATTACGATCATATCGTACAAAACGGAGCCGGTGTTTCCTCTGATGATGTTGTATTTCAGTAATTTGGATTTTGTAGCCCTTTGAAAATTGGATACAAAATCCGAAAGAGGAGAATCAAATTTAAAAAAGGAGAGATAACTTATGCTAGAAACACAGTTAAAAGAAGTAGAAGCAAAGATTCAGGCAGCCTGTGACCGTGCCGGACGCAAGCGGGAAGAAGTTACATTGATCGCCGTAAGTAAGACAAAACCGATAGAAATGCTTCAGGAAGCTTACGATCTCGGTGTCCGTGTGTTTGGTGAGAATAAAGTGCAGGAAATCACAGCCAAATACGATGCACTTCCTGATGATATCCACTGGCACATGATCGGACATCTGCAGACCAATAAGGTAAAATATATTATTGATAAAGTAGATCTGATCCACTCTGTCGATTCTGTCAAGCTTGCAGAGACAATTGAAAAGGAAGCTGCAAAACATAATCTTACAGCTAATATTTTAATTGAAGTAAATGTTGCTCAGGAAGAAAGTAAGTTTGGACTTAAAACAGAAGAAGTTCTCCCGTTTATTGAAAAGATTGCAAATTTCGAACATATCAAGGTCTGCGGACTGATGACAATTGCACCTTTTGTCGATAATCCGGAAGAAAATCGTCAAATTTTCGCAAATTTACATAAATTATCTGTTGACATTAATGAGAAAAACATTGATAATGTTTATGTGAACATACTTTCAATGGGAATGACCAATGATTACGAGGTTGCCATAGAAGAGGGAGCAACTATGGTTCGAGTTGGAACTGGTATCTTTGGTGCAAGGAACTATAATATCTGACTTAATTTATTAACCTGATGAATGAGTTACTGTTTACAATATTTTTGAACAGTAATTGAATAGTATCATTTTTTCGTTGGATCGTATGAATAAAAAAGAGCGCCACCTGAAAAAGGGGACAAGATAGGAGTGTAAAAATGGGTGTATTTGATAAATTTCTTGACATCATGAAGTTAAATGATGACGATTATGATGACGATGAATTTTATGATGATGATGATTTTGCAGATGACGGTGATTTTGAGGAAAAACCGCGTCGTTCTTTCTTCGGTAAGAAGAATAATAAAGAGGAATCTTTCAATGACTTTGATGCTGATGAAGATAAGACGTTTCAGCCTTCTGCTTCCAGCAAGGTTACACCAATGCGTCCTGCTGCAAAACACGGCGGAAACATGGAAGTATGCGTTGTAAAACCAACTTCAGTAGATGATTCCCGTGAGATCACAGAGACATTACTTGCAGGCCGTACTGTAATCCTTAACTTAGAAGGTATGGATCTTGAGATTGCACAGAGAATTATTGATTTTATTTCCGGAGCAGCATTTGCGATCAGCGGAAACCTTCAGAAGATTTCCAGCTATATCTTCCTTGTTACACCTACAAATGTTGATATTTCCGGTGATCTTCAGGATCTTCTCAGTGGATCTATGGAAACACCAAGTGTTCGTGGAAGATACTAGAATTTAACTTCAACTATAAGAACTGGATTTTAGAATTATTATGATAAAAGAAAATCAGAAAAAAGAAACAAAGCTTTTGGAACACAGATTTATTGAACTTTCCAGAATTGCTTTTGAACGTGAGATTGTTACATATTCGGATTTTCTTAACCTGAATGATCAGAATATCCTGCATACCCTGCCAAAGAACAGGCTTTATTCAAGATATGTTCTCTTTGGCGGGTATGATATGGCGGAGCGTCAGATGGCTGCATTTATCCCTGAGGCTCTTTCTTTGCGTTATGGGGTATCTGATATTACTCCGAAAGAGATTGATTATCCGTTTTGTGCCGTGAAAATAGAACCAAAAAATAAAAGATTTTCCGAAGACCTGACTCACAGGGATTTTCTTGGTTCCATATTAAATCTTGGGATTGACCGTTCAAAAACCGGAGATATTCTTGTGACAGAAGATTCAGCACTTCTTTTTATCAATAAGGACCTTGTATCTGTTGTAACAGAAGACTTAACCCGGGTTCGCCACACTGTTATAGATAGTTCTGTCATCAACTTAGATATGATAAACTACACACCTGATTTCCAGCAGATAAAAGGAACTGTTTCATCTGTTCGCTTAGACAGTCTACTTCCACTTGCATTTTCTTCTTCCAGAAGTAAACTGTCCGGACTCATTGAAGGCGCAAAGGTCTTTGTAAACGGCAAATTGATTACAAGCAATGGATATCAGGTAAAAGAAGGAGATCTTATCTCTGTACGCGGATTAGGTAAGTTCCGTTTTGAGGAAGCAGGGAAAATCACTAAAAAGAATCGGATCAGTGTAACTATTCAGAAATATATATAATCTAAAAAGCTTAGAAAAGAGGAGCTTATCGACTCATGAATAATACAAAAACAAAGACAAAGAGTTATCTTTTCGCTGCCATTGGGTTTCTGCTCACATTAGCACTTGACCAATGGACCAAATATCTTGCATCTACTATTTTACGCCGTCTCGAGTCTTTCTCTTTGATTTCCGGAGTTTTTGAACTTCGCTATCTTGAGAACCGCGGAGCTGCATTTGGTATTATGCAGAATCGACAGATTGTATTTGTGGTCGGAGGTATTATTATACTCGCTGTTATTTTGTATCTGTACCAGAAGATGCCATTTACACCACATTACAGACCACTGCGTATCTGTGCTGTACTGCTTGCATCCGGAGCCGTGGGAAATATGATCGATCGTGTGAAACTTGATTATGTTGTTGACTTTTTCTATTTCCGACTGATTGATTTTCCAATCTTTAATGTTGCAGACTGCTATGTTGTAATTGCATGTATTTTATTTGTTGTTCTCATTTTATTTTATTATAAGGACGACAACGATTTTGAGTTTTTAAATTTTAAAAACAGATAAAAACCCACAACAGGAAGGATTCTGAAAGCTTATGGAAGAACTTCATTTTAATGCGGATATTACAGGGGAAAGGATCGATAAATTCCTTGACGGGAGAATAGAGAGCCTTTCCCGTTCTTATATCCAGAAATTAATTAAAGAAAAAAAAATTCTTGTAAATCAATTACCGGTTAAAGCGAATTACAAGTTAACAACAGGGGATACTATCATTCTTCAGATCCCTGACCCGGAACCACTTGATATTCAGCCCGAAAATATTCCTCTGGATATTCTCTATGAAGATGATGACATTCTCGTCGTTAACAAACCAAAAGGAATGGTTGTACATCCTGCACCGGGACATTACAGCCATACGCTGGTCAATGCAGTTCTATATCACTGTGGAGAAAACCTGTCGGGAATCAATGGTGTAATCCGTCCGGGAATCGTCCATCGGATTGACATGAATACAACCGGTTCCCTTCTGATCTGTAAAAACGATAAAGCCCATCAGATTCTTGCAGAACAATTAAAAGAACATTCTATCACAAGAAAGTATCACGCTATCGTACATGGCAATCTGAAGGAGGATACAGGCACTGTAAACGCTCCGATTGGTCGGCACCCTACAGATCGTAAGAAGATGAGTACAAAAGCACCAAATGGGCGACATGCAGTCACTCATTACCGTGTATTGGAAAGATTTGGTAATTTTACCTACATTGAGTGCCAGCTTGAAACCGGTCGGACACATCAGATCCGTGTTCATATGTCCAGTATCGGACATCCAATTCTGGGCGATGAGATTTATGGTCCTGCAAAATGTCCTTATAAACTCCAGGGACAGACTTTGCATGCAAAAATCCTTGGTATCACTCATCCATCTACAGGAGAATACATAGAATTTGACGCACCTTTGCCAGACTATTTTAAAGATTTATTAAATAAATTAAGAAAACAAAACTAAGTATAGGAAATAGTATAGGAAATAGTGAATTGACATTGTCTTTTTTCATCTTTTTGGTTATAATATACATAAGATTTCGCATAGACTTGAAAAGGAGTGTGACTTATTATGAAGACAAATACTATTATAACAATCGGACGTCAGTACGGAAGTGGTGGAAAAGAGATCGGACATTTCGTTGCCGAAGCATTTGGAATTAAATTATACGACAAAGAAATGCTTGCACGTGCAGCAAAAGAAAGTGGTATCTGTGAGGAATTATTTGAGACTCATGACGAAAAGCCAACGAACAGTTTTCTATATTCTCTTGTGATGGATACATATTCTATGGGATATGCCGGCAACACATACACGGAGATGCCTATCAATCACAAAGTTTTTCTTGCACAGTTTGATGCAATTAAAAAGATTGCAGATGAGGGACCATGTGTCCTGGTAGGCCGTTGTGCAGATTATGCACTTGAATCCTATCCAAATGTTGTCAGCATCTTCATTCGTGCAGATATGGAAGATCGTATTCGTCGTGTAGCAACAAGACTTGATCTTACGGACGCAAAAGCAAAAGATCTGATCAATAAGACGGATAAAAAGAGAGCAAGCTATTACAATTATTATACAAACAAGAAGTGGGGCGAGGCAGCCAGCTATGAGCTTTGCTTAAACAGTTCTGAACTCGGAGTACAAGGTACAGCGAAAGCAATTGAACAGTATATTCTTTTAAAAGAAAGTATTGAAAAAGAAGCCAGAAATATTGTTTAATCTTATTTATTAAAATGTATAGTGCAAAGGATACAGAAGAGCAGTAGTGCATTCTTTCTGTATCCTTTTTATCTATTCTTATTCTTTTTACTTCCTATACTTCACGAAGCTTTACAGCACCTGCCGCCTGACGGCGTCGGTCTTCATCGATTGCTGCATAATGTTTCTTTGTTGTATTGACATCTTTATGCCCCAGAACATCTGCGACAAGATAAATGTCTCCGGTTTCTTTATAAAGTGCTGTTCCGTAAGTGCTGCGCAGTTTATGTGGAGTTATCTTCTTATTCGGAGTGACCTCCCTGGCGTACTTCTTTACCATATTTTCAACTGCCTGAACGCCCATACGTTTTCGCTGGGTAGACAGGAACAGTGCGTTTTCGTGACCGGAGAGTGGTATAGTTTGCTTCCTGGTCGTGTAAAGATACGTCTTTAATGCATTCTCAACCTCTTCACCGAAATACACAACCATCTGATTCCCACCTTTTCGTGTTACAGTAATTCCGTTATTCTTAAAATCAATATCCTGGAGATCCAGTCCAACACATTCTGATACACGGATTCCTGTTCCAAGCAGAAGCGTCAGAATTGCCAGATCTCGATTTTTTGTCTTTTCAAAATAGGCTTTCCGCTGACCTGTAAGATTATCCCCTCCATGATCAACATAATCCAGGAGCATTGCGATCTCATCCGTATCGAGCCGTATAATCGCTTTCTCGTGCATCTTTGGCATCTCCACAAGCAACGTAGGGTTCTTACTGATAATTTGACGCTTAAAATAATATCCATAAAAGCTACGAAGCGCAGACATCTTTCTTGCAAGTCCCTTTTCTGTGTTCGTGATACATTTTTCTTCGTCATTCTTATAGACCTTCAGATATTCCTGGTATTCCTCAATATCTACTGGCTCCAGGCGTTCCAGATCATGTACCTCAAATTGTTCGATCGTATAATTTTTATAAACCGGATTATTCTCCATAAGGAAATGAAAGAAAACACGAATATCATAAGCATAAGAAATCCTTGTCCGCGCAGATGTCGTTGGTTCCACGGCACGAAAATAATCCTTTGCAAATGGAGGTAATGTCTTCAGAATTTCTCTAAGACGTAATGTGTTATCTATATATGTCTGTTCATGATATGTTTTTCTGTTAGAAGTTTCTGCCATATTAAAAGCTCCTTTATAGATTCAAATGTACTGAAATCCCATATTTCTTATATATTTTAACATAAGTACTGTTTTTCGTCTATATCTTTTGGAAAAATCGGTATTTGTCGTATAGATTGATTTCTGTTAATAAAATCCGAAGAGACTATCTGCTGCTATTTAAAGCGCTATTTCTGGAAAGCAGATAGCAATCTTCTTCGGATTCAGGGAGTGTATATATCAATACATAGGGTGTATATTGATACCATTTATAATTTTTCGTAAGCGATCATCAGGTATTGACCTGCATGAATCGTATCTGAATCAAGATGATTCATTACCTTAAGTGCTTCTACATATTCGCTTACGGAGCCATATCCGTCTGTAATTGTTTCTTCTGCAATGCTCCAAAGGCTGTCACCTGGTTCAATTAATCTACTTGTGTAACAGATCTCAATAGCATCTGAGGTTCTCTGATTATCTATTTCCTTTGCCGAAACTCGGAACATTCCAAAGTACATACAGCTGCAGAGAATAAAAAGAATACTGCATATTACCAAACCAGAATGACGAATAACACCTTGTTTCTTCTTTGAATTTACTGAATGATTTCCTGAATACTTTTTCATAATCATTTTCCTCTCTTTTCGCTTACTGTATACCTATCTTCTGTTATTGCTATGTATCGAACATCTGTTCTTTTATATTTTCATTATATCGTTCGAACAAATGTTTGTCAAGCATTTTGCTTCATAAAACCGAACATATTTTCGCAACAAATGTTTGCTTTCTAAAAAATGCTGTGTTATTATGTTCTTATGATTATAGTAGATTCGGAGGGAACAATATGTCAGAAGGGAATATTACTCCTAAGCAAAAAGAGATTTTAGAATATATAAAAGACCAGATTTTAACAAGAGGCTTTCCGCCGGCAGTTCGTGAGATCTGTGAGGCTGTGAATTTAAAGTCTACCTCTTCCGTTCATTCGCATCTGGAGACGCTGGAAAAGAATGGTTACATAAGAAGAGACCCTACCAAGCCTCGTGCAATTGAGATTCTGGATGATAATTTCAACCTGACAAGAAGAGAGATGGTGAATATTCCGATCATAGGCCGTGTCGCTGCCGGCGAACCGCTTCTTGCAGAACAGAATATTGAAGATTATTTTCCTATTCCTGTAGAATATATGCCAAACAAGCAGACATTTATGCTTCAGGTACAAGGTGAAAGTATGATCAATGCAGGAATTCTGAGTGGGGATTATGTTATTGTTGAGCAGACTCCATCTGCTGAAAATGGGGAACAGGTAGTTGCACTGATTGAAGATGGCGCTACAGTCAAGACTTTCTATCGTGAAGAAGGTATTATCCGCCTGCAGCCGGAAAATGATGCATATGATCCGATCATTCTTACAGATGTCACTATCCTGGGTAAGGTAATCGGTGTTATCCGTATGTATTAAATCTCATTACTGGATATAGGATTTTTAATTAGAACTCAAAGTATAAAAAACTGCGGAGTATGATGTACTCCACACTACTCTTCTGCCAGTTTTTTATAACTCTCATTATTTATGCTTCAAGATCTTCAACAGACACATGATGTCCATCTTTCCAGATTCTCTCCAAATTGTAGAACTGTCTGTTCTCACGATCAAAGACGTGTACAATAATATCACCAAAATCAAGTAACACCCATCTTCCGGATGCATTTCCTTCTCTCTGTACCAGAGAATATCCTGCTTTATGCAATTCTTCCTCCACATTGTCCACAAGGGCATTCACCTGACTGTCACTGTTTCCATTTACGATCAGGAAATAATCTGCAAGTACAGACACGCCTGAGATATCGATGATCTGGATATCTTCTCCTTTTTTATCACTGAGGGCTGTATATGCCAGCTTTGCCATTTCTTTTGACTGATTCATCTTTTATTCTCCTTTGTCGCTATAATATTGATAAGTTTCAATGCTCATCGGATCTACCGGCTTACCATTCTTACGCAGATAATTAACCGTATTCCCTGCACAAAGACAGATTGCATGGTCAATATCGACAAACACAGTTTCACGGATCTCCTGAAGACCAGGAATTATCTTTCTGTTCGGTTCAATATAATCAGCAATATAAATAATCTTCTCAAGCATTGTCATCTCCGGTCGTCCTGTTGTATGCCATGTAATTGCACTTAAAACGCCTTTATTGGTCACACCATACTCTTTCTCCGCGAAATATGCTCCCAGTTTCGCATGGACTAATGCCGGCATCTCAAGTTCTGATTGTGTAAGCAGAATACCGTGTTTTTGACATCTCTCAACCTGTTCCTGCGCAGAACCATACTTTCCACAATCATGCAGAAGTCCTGCCATCATAGCATCATCGATATCTTCATGATAACGCATTGCAAGAGATGCTGCTGTATACATAACTCCGATTGTATGTTCAAAACGATCTTTTTTCAGCTTTTTTTCCAGTTGTTTTCTAATGTCAATGAAAGCTTCTTTCATAATCGTGTTCTATCTCCTCTCTGGTTACTGTTCACTCCCGTGTCAATCACTTCGCTGATTGACACGGAGGATGCATGTTTTGGCTTGAATGCATCTCGTCATTTTGACAAGTGCAGATAAAATATGCTTTAAATATATAGATTCTTTTCTTTGATATAATCCGCGACAACATCAGGCACCATATAACGCACGCTGAGCCCCTTTGCTACCCTTTCTCTTATTGTAGTGGAGGAAATCTCTACCAACGGTGCGCGAAGCAGTTCTATATGCGCTCCGTATGCTTCTGTGAGATATCGTATCTGTCCCTTCATTGCTGAAGCATCTTTGTCGTCACGCATTGCTGCAAGAATCGTACAGGTCGTAAAAATTTCTCTGAAATCCTTCCATTCTTCAAAAGCAAACAGAGAATCTGCACCGAGAATAAAATAAAATTCATCATTTGGGTAGATCTTGTTAAAATGCCGCATTGTCTGATACGTATAAGAGTGCTTCTTCGTATCCGCTTCTGAAAGATTCAATGAGAAATTCGGATTACTTTTTATTGCAAGACGAACCATCTCGATCCTGTGATGCATTGCTTCTTCTGTATCGAGTGTCTCTTTGTGTGGAGGATTTCCATTCGGTAAAAACCAGATCTCATCAAGTCCAAAATCTTCATAAGCAAACTCACCAAGAAGAAGATGACCGATATGAATCGGCTCAAATGTACCACCCATAATACCAATCTTCATTGTCTGTACCCGTTCCTTTTCTACTATGGAAAACACGCTCTGCGAGTTTCCTATATTCAAATTCAGCTTCCGAATCATATAATAACTCAGAAGCTGAAAAAATAATTATTTTGGAAGCTGAATTTTCTTTTTATCGTCTTTTCCTTCTTTGTAAAGAACGATTTTCTTTCCGATTACCTGAACAACCTGAGACTGTGTTCTCTCTGCAAGTGTCTCTGCGATTTCTCTCGGATCATCCATGCAGTTCTTTAAAACACTGATCTTGATCAGTTCACGTGCTTCCAGTGCCTCGGCAATTGCCTCCGTAAGCCCCGGATTCATGCTTGCTTTTCCAACCTGGAAAATCGGATCCATTGTCATCGCAAGTCCTTTTAAATAGGCTCTCTGTTTTGTAGTCATAATATTCTCCTTATTTATAATAATCAAACTGAAGTCCGTACATTCTAACTGTGTCACCTTCCTGGATGCCAGCTCTCTCAAGATCTGCAAGAATACCTGAATCTTTCAGGAACTTCTGGAAGAATGCAAATCCCTTCTCTGAATCAAGATTCGTATATCCAAGCATTTTCTCAATCTTCGGACCTTCAACTACATACATTCCATCTGCCTGTTCTACTGTATAAGGAAGATCTTCATAGATCAGTTCATCATCCGGGAAGTATTCCTGCTCAAATACTACCGGTTTCTGATCCAGCTTCTGAAGCTCGTTACTCACATAGTAGAGAAGATCAGAGATTCCTTTTCCTGTAGCTCCGGAGATAGGAAATACTTTGATTCCCTTTGGCTCAAACTCATCTTTCAAGCGCTGAACCGGATCATCTTCCGGATCATAGATCAGATCCGTCTTGTTTGCTGCGATTACCTGCGGACGTTCCGCAATTTCCGGATTGTAAGCAGCAAGCTCTGCATTGATCTTATGAATATCATCAACCGGATCACGTCCTTCTGTTCCGGCTGCATCAACAACATGGATCATTAACTTTGTTCTCTCGATATGGCGAAGGAACTCATGTCCAAGGCCAACACCTTCGGATGCACCCTCGATTAGTCCCGGGATATCAGCCATAACGAATCCCTTTGCTCCATCCAGATCGACAACACCGAGATTCGGATTCAATGTTGTGAAATGATAGTTTGCAATTTTCGGTTCCGCATTTGTAACACGGGAAAGCAATGTAGATTTACCAACGTTCGGGAAACCGATCAGACCTACATCTGCGATCACCTTCAATTCCAGATTCACTTCCAGCTCTCTTGCCGGCTGTCCCGGCTGTGCATACTTCGGAACCTGCATGGTAGAAGTAGCAAAATGCTGATTTCCAAGCCCGCCTCGGCCGCCTTTTAAGACAACCTGACGTCTGTTCTCTCCGGACATATCAGCGATAACTTTTCCTGTAACAGATTCTTTAATTACTGTACCTTCCGGCACACGAAGAACAAGGTCTTTTCCGTCCTTACCGTGACAGCGGCGCTTTCCGCCCTGTTCCCCATCTTCGGCAGCAAATTTTCTCTTATGTCTGTAGTCAACAAGAGTATTCAGCCCTTCATCTACTTCGAAGATCAGGTCTCCGCCGTGTCCACCGTCTCCACCGTCCGGTCCGCCGTTTGGTACATACAGTTCTCTGCGGAAGCTGCAGTGACCGTCGCCGCCTTTACCGGAACGGATCAATATCTTAGCTCTGTCTGCAAACATATTATTCTCCTCTTAATTTGTATCAACAACTGTTTCTGTATCTTTATTCACATCATATATGCGTAAATTTCTTCATCATCTGACAATAAAAGATTTCTTTGAAAGAAAAAGCCTCAGACCTTAAAAAACGTCTGAGGCTTCCTTTTGCCATGTATGCGAGTGAAAAGATTCCGTCGGAACTTTCCAACCAAAACTGATTACTCAGCTACTGGATAGATAGAAACCTGTTTCTTATCTCTTCCTTTTCTTTCAAATCTTACTACACCGTCTACAAGTGCAAACAGAGTGTCATCTCCACCGCGTCCTACGTTAAGTCCTGGATGGATCTTTGTTCCACGCTGTCTGTAAAGAATGTTACCAGCTTTTACAAACTGTCCGTCTGCTCTTTTAGCGCCCAGTCTCTTTGCCTCGGAGTCACGACCGTTCTTTGTAGAACCAACTCCTTTTTTATGAGCGAAAAACTGAAGATTCATTTTCATCATGGTAATTACACCTCCTTGAAAATTATGTCGATATATTTCTCGTAGTCATTGCTGTCTTCTATCTCTTCCAGACCAAGAATCATGGAATCCAGCAATAATGTGGCATCATGTGATGGTGTTCCGTCAAAACGGAACTCAATACTTCCGGTATCTTCATCCGAAACGCAGCTTGTCTCATCATCTGTAAAACGCTCAATCGAATTCAGCGCATTGATCACGAGAGCGGATACTCCGGCACAGACAATGTCTTCACCGGCCTCTGCATATCCCGCATGACCCTCCATATCAAACCCAGCATATTCCTGCCGTTCGGTCTTATAAATGGTTACCTTAATCATCAGAAACAGATTAAGCGTTGATCTTTTCGATCTTTACTTCTGTGTACTGCTGTCTGTGACCGTTTTTCTTATGGTATCCAGATTTTCTCTTATACTTGTAAACGATAACTTTCTTAGCTTTACCGTCACCGATTACAGAAGCTGTAACTGTTGCACCTTCAACTGTCGGGTTACCAACAACCATCTTGTCGTTGTTAACTGCAAGTACCTGGTCAAATGTATAAGTCTCACCAGCTTCTACCCCAAGTTTCTCTACTCTAATGATATCGCCTTCAGCTACTTTGTACTGTTTACCACCTGTTGCTATAATCGCGTACATATGGCACCTCCTATTATCATTACTCGCCAACTATGGTGTCTGAAATCAGAACTTAAATACCTCGTTGTGCGGCATACTCATATATATTAACTTGCAAATTTAGATTTGTCAATAGGGTTCATCTAAGTTTTTTTACTTTTTTCATAACAGTATTCAATAATACTTTTTCTTGTTATAATTCCAATGAAATTTCTTCTGGTCATCCACAACCGGAACAAAATTCTGATTCATTGCTTTCTGAAGAAGATCCTCCATATCAGCATCTGCCGATACAGCCTCATAATCTGCTTTTCTTGGAAAATCCTGGATGAAAATTGTCTCTGCCTCTTTCAGGTTCAGATTCGTATACTTCTTGATTCCCCAAAGGATATCTCCTTCTGTCATTGTTCCGACATATTCCCCTGCCTTATTCAGCATTGGAATGGATGCATATTTATGAAATTCCATTGTTTCCAAAACCTGACGTAATGTGTTGTAATCATAAATAAAAGCGACCTCGCTCTTCGGTTTCAGAAAAAATAAGATATTCATCTCTTTTCAGCCTTTCTTGGTTTTAAATCTGTGTCAGTACGAAAATCTCATACAATGCCTTGATCGCATTTTTAAAATCATCATGACGTACACCAACGATGATATTAAGTTCACTGGATCCCTGATCGATCATCTTGACATTAATGTGTGCATGAGCAAGTGCAGAGAAGATTCTTCCTGCCGTACCTCTTGTAGACTTCATTCCACGACCCACGATTGCGATCAATGCAAGATCGGACTCAAGTTCAATGTGATCCGGATCTACAGCTTTGTGAATACCTGCAAGAATCTGCTGCTCTTTTTCTTCAAACTTATCTTTGTGGACAAAGATTGTCATTGTATCGATTCCAGATGGCATGTGCTCAATAGAAACACCATTATCTTCAAATACCTGAAGCACTTTACGACAGAAACCAACCTCTGAGTTCATCATCGCTTTTTCAATTGTGATCGCAGCGAATCCATCTGTTCCGGCGATTCCTGTAATTGTGTACTTCGGCTGACAGCATGTTGCTTCTACGATAAGTGTTCCTTTGTCCTCCGGAGCATTTGTATTACGGATATTGATCGGGATTCCAGCTCTTCTTACCGGGAAGATTGCATCTTCATGAAGAACACTTGCTCCCATATAAGAAAGCTCGCGAAGCTCTTTATATGTAATTGTCTCAATTGATTTTGATCCTTTTACGATTCTTGGATCTGCAATCAGGAATCCTGATACATCAGTCCAGTTCTCATAAAGATCTGCATTGACTGCACGAGCTACAAGAGAACCTGTGATATCAGAACCACCTCTTGAAAATGTAACTACACGTCCTTCCTTCGTTGCTCCGTAGAATCCCGGGATAACAGCATTCTTAGCCTTTTCAAGTCGTACAGACATAATTTCATTTGTGATCTCGGACTGGAAATCTCCATTCTCGTCAAAACGAACAACCTCTGCTGCATCAATAAATTCAAATCCAAGATATGCAGCCATAATCTTACCATTCAGGAATTCTCCTCTGGATGCTGCATAGTTGCTTCCAGCTTTTTCTGCAAAGTTCTTGCGGATCACTTCAAAATCCTCATCCAGGGAGAACTTCAAACCGAGTCCATTAATAATTTCCTGATATCTATCTTTAATTGCTGCAAGCTTCTCTGTGAAATCTTCACCGTTCTCAGCAGCTGCATAGCAGCCATAGAGCATATCTGTTACCTTTGTATCAGCTGAAAAACGCTTTCCCGGAGCAGACGGTACAACATATCTTCTGGATTCTTCTGCACGGATAATATTTCCAACTTTTTTAAACTGTTCTGCGCTCGCAAGAGAACTTCCGCCGAACTTTACTACTTTCTTCATTCTCGCTATTCCTCCAATGTAATTCTGCGTTGCTGTTTTCGAGTTTCCCGTGAACAGTAACAATACTGCATTCTGCATTATCGGTTCATTATTATACAGTGTTCCGCAGTTCTTGTAAACTTTTAAATAAGAAAACTTATAGGAAATTCTTATAAACATTAATAATCATCAATCAAAACGTGATCTCTCCATATTCCGCCCGTGCAGCTTTTTTCAGATCATCCGGTTTCAATTTGATCTGCATTCCAATTTTTCCACCGCTTACATAAATGTATTCCTGATGCTGTGCACTGGAATCGATCACTGTCGGAAATTGTTTTTTCATTCCGATTGCCGTACAGCCGCCACGCACATAACCGGTCACCGCAGTAATATCCTTCACATGGAGCATTTCTACTGATTTTTCCCCAACTGACTTCGCAGCCTTTTTCAGATCAAGTTCCACCGCGATCGGAATAACAAACACATAATGTCCGCCTGTTTTTCCAACCGTCACAAGCGTTTTATATACCTGTTCATGCGGAAGGCCAATTTTATCCGCTGTTGTAATTCCGTCAACAAATTCATCACATTCATAGGTCTGATATTCATAGGGAATCTTGTTTCTATCCAAGATTCTCATTGCATTTGTTTTCAGTTCTTTCTTACTCATATATTAGCATCTCCTCTGTTGTCCCACCTGCAAATGCATCTTTTATTCCATCTCTCTTACTGCTTCGTGCAGTGGCTTACGCACTTTCTTTCTCGTCACCTCAGCAAGTCCAAGTGCTGTAATATCAACTAATGTTGTCTGGATCGGATCTTTTGAGAGAAAATATCGGAATTCTTTTAATAAAACTTCCTCGTTCTTCTCCTCATCCTGATTTATAAAATCGATCAGAATAATTCCAGACAGATTTCGAAGACGTATCTGTCTGGCTGTTTCCTTCGCTGCCTCCAGATTCATCTTCAATGTAGACTCATCATCACCCTTTTTACGGACGTTTTTCCCGGAATTTACGTCTATCACGGTAAGCGCCTCTGTCACCTGGATCACCAGATATCCTCCATGTTTCAGCCAGACTCTTTCTGACAAGGCATGTTCAACCGCTGTTTCTGTACTATAAATCTTTCCAAGTGGATAACCACTGTCATCATGGAAATGGACCAGTTCCAGATTCTCCGGCATTTCTTTCTTGAAATAGCTGCAAATCTTTTCATATATTTCTGCATCATTCACAAGAATTTCTTCCATGCCATCCATATAGACATTTTTCAGATCTGTAATATAGGACGGTGGAGCAGATTTCAGGCATGAGAAACACACTCTGGAAGCAGCATATTTTAAAAGATGTTCATATTCCGCTTTCAGCTGTTCAATCTCTGTAAGAACATCTTCGAATGCAGCATCTTTTGCATTTGTTCTGATAATAAGACCATACTGGTCATTCTGATATTCCTGAAGGCGCTCCTTATAGGCTTCCCTGTCTTTTTTTGCAATTTTAGAAGATACACCTATTCTTGTATTACCATGCGTCAAAACGGCATATCTGCCTGTCAGACTGATATTACCGGTCACTGTCGGAACCTTTGTCTTTACAGCTTCCCTGCTGATCTGAACTACCAGTTCATCACCGATGCAAAGTGGCTTCTTCCCAATCTTATGCGTAAAAAATGCATTCTGTGCATCTCTTAAATCAAAATAACAATTAACGCCAGGTTCGATCTCAAGAAAAGCTGCCCCTATATTCTGTACGATATTCTGTACTTTGGCGACATATATATCGCCAATCTGATGCACCTTTTCCTGTTCGTCGGACTTTGCACAGTGAATCTCAGCAATCTGATCCTCTTCCAGAAAAAAGGTCCACACATGATTTTCTTTTTTCTCTATCAAAACTTTTCGTTTCATCTGTTTCTTCTCATTCCTCATCGCCTGTCATATCAACACCCATTGCCTCTAATGGAATCAAGGATCCATCTTCACTGCGATCTGTATACATTTCCAGTCTGTGATGCTGGAATTTCACGCTGTCCGGTTCAATTCCAAGGAACTGACAAAATGCTTCCATCACAAGATCCGGTTTCAGATTCTCTACACTTCCTGCTGCCACTTTCAGGTAAACAGAATCGCCTCGCAGTTCCCATGCATAGATCAATGGTTTAATGTCAACTTCCTTCTCGCTTCGTTTTGTCTGCTTTACGATTCGGATCTCCGGCTGTTCCATAAATTCTGAAAATCGTTCTTTCCAACCCTCCGGAAATGCTCCCTTTCTCACAGATGTCAGATAATCTGCTCCTGCAAGGATTGTCATTCCGGTCATCTTCTTCTCCTCAGCAATTCTACGGATGCTTACGATCTCGATTCCTTCAATCTGACATGCTTCATTCATCCTTCTCACAGCATCTGCACTGTTGACAGCTTCCGTCAATTCAATATCAAAATATTCTCCGTCACTTGTCAGTCCGATTCCAAGCGGGTTAGCAAATGACATAATCATATGCGGACTATATCCTCCTGAAAATGCAATCGGAATATCCGCACGACGCATCACTTTCTGGAAGAAACGCATCACATCAAGATGTCCGATGAATCGGAGAGAACCATATTTCCTAAATTTAATTCTTGCCTTCATAACAGACACCTCCTCCAAATTTCGCTGCGCCACATCCGGAACACTGCATACGGCAGTTCGGAGTAACCTTTTCTTCCATTGCACGTTCCCACTCTCTACGCAGGAACTTTCTCGTCACACCTATATCTATAAAATCCCACGGGAATAATTCATCTTCCCCACGCTCACGCAGGTTGTAGAAATCAATATCAACACCTGTATTCTCAAATGCCTGCATCCAAAGTTCATTATGGAAGCTCTCTGTCCAAGAATCAAACAGACATCCAAGACGATATGCCTCTTCAATCGCTCTACTGATCTTACGGTCACCTCTGGCCATGATGCCTTCCAGAACTGTAACTTCCGCATCATGCCAGTTATATTTCAGACTCTTACGGTTTAACTGTTCTTTAAATTCATCATTCACTAGATGTGCACGTCTCATATATTCTTCCGCCTTGCACATCGGAGCCCACTGGAACGGTGTGAACGGCTTCGGTACAAAGAAAGAAGAACTTGCCGTGATCTGACATTTTCCATGTCTCTGATCTTTTGGAATCTCATAATATCTGCGGGCAACCTTTTCTGCCAGATGCGCGATTTCCTTCATATCTTCCTCAGTCTCAGTCGGAAGTCCAAGCATAAAGTAAAGTTTTACCTTTGTCCATCCACCTTCGAAAGCTTCTCCGGCTCCATTTAAAATCACTTCTTCTGTCAGACCCTTGTTGATTACATCTCGCATTCTCTGAGATCCCGCCTCCGGTGCAAATGTCAGACTGCTCTTGCGGATATCCTGAACCTTACTCATTACATCAAGAGAGAAGGCATCGATTCGAAGAGACGGAAGAGAAATATTAATTCCCTTATTCTTAAACTCATCGATCAGATATGTTACCAGTTCTTTCAATTCAGAATAATCACTGGAACTTAATGAACTAAGAGAAATCTCCTCATGACCGGTATTCTGCAGCATATCATGCGCATACTGTTTCAATCGCTCAACATTTCTTTCTCTGACCGGACGGTAAAGCATTCCTGCCTGGCAGAAACGACACCCACGGATACATCCTCTCTGGATCTCAAGAACAACTCTGTCCTGCGTTACTTTGATAAAAGGAACAACCGGTTTCATCGGATACGGCGCATCTGTTACATCCATAACGATCTGCTTCTTAACTACAGCCGGTGCATATTCATTATTCGGTGTAAATGATTTCAAAGTGCCGTCTTCATTATATTCTGCATCATAAAAAATCGGAACATACAGACCCTCGATCTGCGCTGCACGTTCTAAGAACTCCCGGCGGCTCTTTCCTGAACCTTTCCATTCCTTATAAGCGTCAAGCAGCTCATCATAAGCCGTCTCACCTTCTCCGATATAAAAGATATCAAAGAACTCTGCGATCGGCTCCGGATTGTATGTGCACGGGCCACCGCCAATCACAAATGGATCATCTAAAGTTCTGTCCTTTGCATGCAGTGGAATCTGACTCAGATCAAGGATCTGCAGAATGTTCGTATAACACATCTCAAACTGAATTGTGATTCCGAGGAAATCAAAGTCCTTGATCGGATCCTGGGACTCCAGTGCAAAAAGCGGAATCTTCTGTTCTCTCATCACTTTATCCAGATCATGCCATGGAGAGTAAACTCTCTCACACCACACATCCTCTCTGCGGTTGAACATATCATAAAGAATCTGAATCCCCAAATGAGACATACCGATCTCATAGACATCCGGGAAACACATCGCAAAGCGCACATCGATGTCTTCCACGTTCTTCATCACCGCATTCACCTCTCCGCCGATGTAACGGGCAGGTTTCTCAATTTCTAATAAAATATCATCATCTAATGCTAGTTTTCTCATGGATTTCTCCTTGTATTTTGTACTTATGCATTTATATTACAAAATTGTAAATGCTACTTTTAACATCATATCTTTTGACAATAAAAAAAGCAACCTATTTTCTCTTTTTATGTAATTGTTAACTTGCTAAAATTGCATTTATAACCCTATATACCTCCGGTTCAACCTTTTCCGCTTTGATGATTGGGTATTCAGGAACCATGGATTGCATGATATCTGCAAATTTGGCTATCGTAAATGGCGATGCAATCAGATAAGTCGCTTTATTTACACCGGGTATCAGTACCTGATAGTGATGAATAACATCTGGAAATACAAAGCCTATATCTCCTTTTTCCATATGGTATAGTTCCTGTCCGACACCAAGTTCTAATGCTCCACTTGTTACACAAACGATTCCAGTGCATTATGAAGATGTGGTTCAATATGTTTTGGCTTGTATTTGTTTGCTATTAAATTGTTGTGAGTCAGACAAGCTGGAATCTGTCTATTTCATCCTATCTATCATATTTTTTATTTTCAGTTCTATCTGATTAATTACTTTGATGAAATCTTCGTCTGATTTTCCTGTCGGATCATCCAATCCCCAGTTATCATCAAATGTTCTTCCAATGAACGGGCATCCAACATTACATCCCATAGAAATAGCAATATCTGGCTCTGGTATATCCGAAATCAGCTTTGAATACTGTTCTTTCTCCATATCAATGCCATACATTTCTTTCATAATACGAACTGCATCCTGATTTATTTGTGGCTTCGTTTCCGTTCCAGCAGAATAACTTTCAAATACATCGGATGCAAAATGCTTTCCCAATGCTTCTGCAACCTGACTTCTGCATGAATTATGGACACAAATGAACGCTACTTTCTTCATACCTATCCCCTAACTTTCCTTAATGCTTTTATCACATCATCCTTACTTAATACTTTCCCCATTGAGACTACTTTATTATCAATAACCAGAGCAGGTGTACTCATAACTCCCATTGCCGCAATCTGACCAAAATCTGTAACATGGTCAATCTCATCCGTCATGCCAAGCTCACTAAGCGCTTCCTTCACATTCTTCTCCAATGCATTGCATTTATCACAACCGCCACCAAGAACTTTCACATTTGCTCCTGATGAAAGAGTTTCCTTTGCTGCCTCAACGCTTTCTTCATTGCAATTTCCACCACAGCAACAACCTGATTGTTCCTTAATCATTTCCTTTTCGTCCTTTTTCTTTCTAAATAAGCTCATAATTTCAATCTCCTTTTTTCTTTTTCTAAACCAGTAGATACTGAATTGCATTAAAGAAATATCCAACAATAATTATTCCAACTGCACATATTACAATAAAAATTCCTAGTAACTTCGGTTTCACTGCCTTTCTAAGCATAATCATTGACGGTAACGAAAGTGTAGTCACACCCATCATAAAACTTAAGATTGTTCCAAGCTGTGCCCCTTTTGCAAGTAATGCTTCTGCTACTGGTATCGTACCAAAAATATCTGCATACATAGGAATGCCGACCAACGTTGCCAGAATTACACCAAATGGATTATCACTGCCAAGAATCTTTTCTACCCAGCTCTTTGGAATCCAATTGTGAATAACAGCTCCTATTCCGACACCAATCAAAATATATGGAAATACTTTCTTAAAGGTGTCTATAACCTGTTGTTTTGCAAAAGAAAGTCTTTCTTTTTGCGTTGGTTCATCCATATCAATATCGACCGCATTCGCTTTTCGAATAAACGCTTCCACTTCATTCTCCAAATGAAGCTTTTCAATAATTGTTCCACCTATTACCGCAATAACAAGCCCTACAATCACATATATGATAGCAACTTTTGATCCAAAGATACTCATCAGCAAAACCTGACTTCCTAAATCTACCATTGGAGAAGAAATCAGAAAGGAAAATGTCACACCTAATGGAAGTCCTGCACTGGTAAATCCAATAAACAGTGGAATGGACGAGCAAGAACAGAATGGTGTCACCGTACCAAGTAATGCTGCAATACAGTTTGCCCAGATTCCATGAAAACGCCCCATAATCTTCTTACTTCGTTCTGGTGGAAAGTAGCTTTGAATATAGGAAATCATAAAAATCAGGATACAAAGCAATATCGTTATCTTCAAAACATCATATAGGAAAAACTGTACACTTCCACCCATTCTACTTGAAGTATCCAAGCCAATTTTCTCAAGAAGATTTCCAATTAATGGACTCATCCATTTCATTCCCAAAATCTGATTTTGAATAAACTGCCAAATCATTATTGACAGCACCCACTTTCCTCTTTACAGCAGGATAATCCTTCAATAAAAGTTTTAAAGGCATTCAAAGTCTCACAATTCAATGAATAATGATGCCATCTACCTTCTTTCCAATCATTCACCAGCCCACATTCATTTAAGATTTTCATATGATGAGAAAGTGTAGGCTGTGTAATCTCAAAAGCCTCCAATAGTTTACAACCACATTTTTCTCCGTCGGAGAGCATTTGGATAATCTGCAATCTATTACTATCTCCCAATGCTTTACAAATAAGTGCTACATCTATTGTATTCATATTGTCCTCCTTTACATAGATAATTGTCTATGTTTCTATTATGTATTATGCATAGATGATTGTCAATGTTTATTTTTATGGTTTACAAAATTCCCATCACCCTTTATTAAAAGTGTATGCTCATGATTTCAGGAACAACAAGAGCCAAAAGAAAACACCTGCCGCTTCTGACAGATGTTCCACTATAAACTATCAATTTTTCATCAAGACAAACACCGAGTTTCTCAATTCTAATTCTCCAAACTGGAATTTGGAACGTGCTTTATAAATTTTTTCCGATCCCCTCAAGTTCGTTCATGGAATCCTTGTTTTTTTCAAGTTCATCTCTGACTGTTGCGTAATATGATTTTTTGAAAAGCATATCCCATGAAAGATATTTTGCCATACAGTCAAACTGCTTATCAATCAGCTCATACTGGATACTGTCTACGGGAGAACCGCCTACAACAATCGTGCCAACTTTTTTATTTTTTAACTGCAATCCACGGCAGTAGCACTTATCAATGATAAGTTTCAATTGTGCTGACATTCCCCACCAATAAACTGGTGTAGCAAAAAGAATCATATCTGCGGCAGCAATTTTATCAATTGTAGGATTTGTATCATCCTTATCGACGCATCCCTTAGAGCATTGACAGACACCACATCCCTTGCATGGTGCAATGTTGAGTTTGTCAGGTTCAATGATTTCAATTTCATTCTTTTCTGATGCTCCTTTTATAAATGCATTGATTGCTGTCAGCGTGTTTCCTTTTCTGGCACTTCCATTAATGATTACAATTTTCATGTGTGTATCCTCCAACTTCCGATTTCATGATATCATTTCTAATACAGATTTTACCGCATTTTTCAGATTCAGTCCATCTTTTAATCCCAGTCGATAGAAAAATTCTTCTGTTTCTGCTCCACTGCTAAAAATTGCATTACAGTATTCCGTAATCACTTCTTCCTGTTCTTGGGATAACGTTTCCAGTAATTTCTGGTACTTCATCGACTGCAGATATCCTTTCATCAGCACAGCTACTTTTCTAGCATCCGATTTTTCGGTTTCTTTTTCCAGCATATAAAACTCTTCCAGTTCTTTCAGAATATCCATCCCTGCTTTCATCTGAAATTCCACCTCAAGCAAATCATCCATCACTTTATATAATTCTTCCATTGTTTATTTCTGCCTTTCCATATAGCGCCACTATATTTTCCACAATCATCCAAAAATAAAGTCCTGTAATCCACATTTCACAACTTCAATCACTGCAACTATCCCCATACCGATATGTGGGAGTAGAACAAACACTACTGTCGTAAGAATTGCTGATTTCATTGTCCAGTCCGTACTGATCCCAAACCCAATGCTCAAAACTTCTGTCACAACAGAGATTCCGGCTATCAGATAGCAGAATCCAGCAGATAATCCGACCAGAAACACCAGCACAATATTCACCGCTGCAAGTACCAGCCAAACAGGAGCTACAATAATTCGAAATGGCAGTTTTATCAAAAATCTCAACATAATTCTTCCTCCTACTTTGTGCCCACTGGGCACAAGGTTATTTTATCATATCTGCCGGATATGACTATCTCTTTTTAAACTTCGTGCCCAGTGGGCACAAAGTCTTTACCCGTCAGGAATATCCTTGCCCCAGTACATATCATGTCGAACTTCAGCATCATAAAACTGATTGATCGTTGCTGGAGCGTTATACAATACCGTCAACATATACTGCCGGATATTCTTCACTTTGCTTGTACTCCTGTCAAGGCTGAAAAACACATACTGGATGTGTTCATACCCGACTTTCAGCAAACGGCTCTTGACCACTTGTGTAGGCACAGCTTCCCCATTGATCTGTTGATATGGCTTTGTCGAACATATTGCATCCAGCATCAGCTCTACCAGCTCTTCTACTCGTCCAGTTCCATAGCTCTGACAAAGGATCTCATATTCGATATTGTCATGAATTAACTGTCGATACTCATTTCTCTTCTGTATCCTATCTTTCCCTTTCTCTTGTTCAGATAGATATTGATAAGATTCATTCACACTAAATTCAGTATAATTATATTCAGTATTATTACAGTTTGTTTTTGAAACTTCTTGAAGTTTGTTTTCTAAACTTCTTGAAGTTTGTTTTTCAAACTCCTTGAAGTTTGTTTTTGAAACTTCTTGAAGTTTATTTTTCAAACTTCCTGAAGTTTGTTTTTCAAACTTCTGTGTATTTACGGGCTTTTCCGGCTCTTTTTCCACATATTCTTCTATTTCTGTCTCTGTATTTTCTTTTCTCTCTGCTACATTTTCTAGTGTTTTTTCTGAATCAAAGATTGCTGGCTCATCTGGATATTCTGTCAGGCTAAAATTTTTCACGTAAATAACATTTGTTTTTCCAAGTCCGATCCGTCTCTTCTCAATCAATCCAATCCCTTTTTCCTGATCCAGCTCTTTCAGACAATTCACCGCCTTATTCCTGCCACAGTTAAGCATTTCCATAATCTCTTCCACCGAAAAGAAAATATATGCCCTGTCCTCTTCGTCAAACCACCGGTTCTTGATGGACAGTGACATCCGGTCTAACATCAGTCCGTACAGCACCTTTGCTTCACAGGAGAGATTTTTAAAATATTCACTTGTAAACAGCAGTTTGGGAATACGATAAAAACTGTACATATCGCATTCCATTCCTTGAAAATAATGGAATGTTGCTCTTATACTCATGACACATCCCTCCCTTCGTACCTATCAATGATTCTGATTGCTCCATTCCTCCAAAAGCTGACATATAACAGTCCGTATCTTCTGTTCATCATATTCTGGTGGAAAATACTTCTTAATTTCATCCATGCCTCATCTCCCAATCGAAATACTTGCCGCTGAACTCGAAGTCGCGGATACGATCATTGTGCACCGGGATGGCGATCTCGCCCTCCCACGGATGGATGATGAACAGCCGGTTGCCGTCCGACTCGTCGGAGAGGTTGAACTCCGCCACACGCTGGGGGACGTACACTTCCGTGTCGTCGTCGGAACATCCCGTGAGGAAGGCCGACACCACCAGCGTCAAAATACCGAAAAATAAAGATTCTCTTCTCATACTGATTCTTCTTAGATAAAGGTGTATACTCTATATTATAATGTAGGGAGTTCGCCTCCCCATGACCCTATTCGATCGCCCGTACCCATTCGTCCATGCCCTTGGCGGCCTCCGGCGGCATCTTCTGTTTCAGCCGGTAGCGGGTGGTGTGCAAGCTTCCGATGGAGATAGACATCTTGTCGGCGATCTCCCGGTTGCTCAGGTTCATCTTGATCAGCATGCAAAGCGTTTCCTCCGCCGGCGTGATCCCCGGCACCCGCTCCCTAAGCGTCGGCAGGAAACCCGGATACGATGCCCGGAACGATCGGTGGAACGATCCGTTCCCTTTTCGCTCCGGATCGGCGGGAAGGCACGAGGCCAGCAGGTGCTCCTTCCGTATCGGGCACTCGGCGGCGTGACGCTCCAAGTGTTCCGACAGTACGTCGAACCGCTCGTCGATCCGCCGGCGCAGATGCTTCCATGCGAACACCCAGCAGCCCCCGCAGAGGAGGAGCGCCAGCATCCCGCACATCATCAAAATCCGTAAGTATGACCCTTCCATTACTACTTCGTTTTTGTTTCTCAAAGGAAACCATTCCTATCCTTATACGACGAATTCTTTTTTGAGCAATCCGCTCAACAAGTCCTCAACAACGGCCTTATCCGCACGAAATGCGATCATCAATTTAATTGACACGCCGCTCGGGGCACCGGTGGTACGGACAAGTCAAAGGTACGCCGCCGGGCCTTCGGACGGATAAAAAATCCAATAGATGATTCAATCGATTTATACCCCGGGACACGCTATTTTCCATGAAAAACCGGCGTATATTCGCGATAAACCATAAAATCCTACGCAGATGAGAGACATCACGCATTTCCTGCTAGCCACCCTCCTCTCGCTAGCCACCCTCCTCTCGCTAGCCACCCTCGCTTGCCGGCACGACACGCCTCCCGCAGACGGCTCCCTCTCCCGGCAGCTTCCGCCCGATACCAAGGAGATACTCCGGCAGCTCAACGACCGCGACAACCGGGAGGAGGCCTTGCGCCTCGCCGACAGCCTCGCCGCTCTTCCCCCATTCCGACGACCCGTGGCTAGAGATCCGTATCGCCCAAGCGGTAGCCAACACGCTCTATAAATTCCGCCGCGACCCTTCGGATGCGATCCGTGTGCAAGAAAGGGCCCTCGCCGTCTATCGCCTCCACCCCGATGCCGCCGACGATCCGGCCGACCTGCTCTCTACCCTCGGCCATTATTACCGCCGCAAGGGAATGCGGGAAAACGAGGTGGAAGTCATACAGGAAGCCATGGACTGGTGCGTAGCCCACCCCGAGAAGCTCAACCGGGTTCGTCTACACCTTCGCCGACCTCTCCTCCACCTATAGCGACCTCGGATTGTACGACAAGGCTATGGAGGCCATCTCACGCTCCATCGACTACTCCCTCCAGTTGGATAGTTTTACCATCAGCGACCTCTACCGGATGAAAGCCGGGATATTCTGGGAGCTGGAACAGCACGACTCTACCTTATATTACGCACGGCAGGCCTTAAAGAGAGGGGAGGAGCTGAAAGAGAACGCCTATGTCCTCGCCGCCAAAAACATACTTTACAATTATTACTACGAATATGTGCCCGACTCTATCCCTGCCGCCCTCGAAGGGTACAAGGAATTGATAGAAGAGGAAGAAGCGATCTCCGCGGGGTATCAAGATCTTTTCAAATTCATGCTGGGGGGCCTGCCTCGTACGCAACGGAAAGCCGGAAAAAGGCTTCCCCCTGATGGAAGAGGCCTACGCTCTCTACAAGAAATACGAGGCGAACGATATGATGGATTGGACCGGACGGCATTTGCTCAACCTTTACGCCCAACAAAAGAAGGGAGACAAGATGGCTGAGATCTACCCGGAATACAAGGAGATACACGACTCGTTGCAACTGGCGGAGAAACAGCGGTACGCCATTGGTGCCAACGTACGCTACGAGACCGGACGGAAGGAGCAGGAGAATCGGGTCTTATCCGCCGAAGTGGCCTTGAAGGAACGTTCGCTCGTTTATACGCGCGTCATCCTGATCCTAGCCATTTGCCTGCTGACCGGGATCATTGTCTACGCACTCCAACGTCGCCGGCTTCACCAACGTGAGCGGGAGATCCAGCGTCAACGGCTGGATAATCTCCTCGCTACCCAACAAGAACTGAACCGCCGCAATGAGCGACTGAGCGCCGAGCTGGAGCAAGCCGCCCATAACGAGGTGATCGACAGCGTACGCCAGAAGCTCAACCCCTCCTTGCTGAGCGGCGAGGACGAGTTGCGGTTCCGCCAATCCTTCGCTGCCCTGTACCCTCGCTTCCTGCCCGGCTTGCGTAAGGACTTCCCGGAACTGACCAAATCCGACGAACTGCTCTGCATGCTGATCTACCTGAAGCAGAGCACGGACGAGATCTCGTTGGCCTTGGGCATCTCCCGTCCCAGCGTCAACTCCGGACGCAGCCGTATCCGCAAGAAACTTGGATTGCAGAAAGAGGAATCCTTGGACGAATTCCTGCAAAAAAGATAATCCCTCCTTTCCGGCGGCTGCCACCCAGCAAGGTGGCATGCTCGCCGGAAAGGAGGGGAGCAAGGGCGGATCAAGTACGAACCGCTACGCATAGCCGATAAAGGCCGCTTATAAAGTTGTCAGATAATTTTTCAGCGGATTGGAGTACATCTCTAAGATCTTCTTACGTAAGAACGCCTCATCCTTGTTCGGAAGGACGATCTTATCCAATTGTCCTTGCAAGTATTCCTCGAATTGCTTCTTATCCTTCGGACCATAATGTTCTTGGAAACGACGAGTGCCGTTCAGTAAGTCATACGCCACGTAATTGCACGGATAGAAACGATAGTTCTTATAGATCTCCCGGTCGATAACGGACGCGATAGCGCTTACCAGCTCATTCTTCTCCATATCCTTGTCCAGTTTAGCCAAGGAATCATTGATCGGGGAAGTAATCGTAAAGTGGACACGACCCTTATTGTTCAAGATACCCGTTTCCATGCTCAATAGATCATCCCGCTGGCATTTCACGAAATCCGGATCATCCCGCTTCATCTGAAATTCTTTCGCCTTCAAGAAATCGCAAGGATCAAACTCGTAGGAGATAGCGACCGGCACGATATTCAAATCCATCAAATTCAACAACAGATTATCCTTATCACCGCCGATACTCAACATTTTAATACGCTGCCCTGCGTACGATCGTCCGAATCCTTAGCACGTCCCTCACGCTGGGCGATCCATACAGACTCGTTCACATTCTTAATCGCATGATGGATATAGGCGGAAAGCGTCTTGCTGACCTCCAACATCTGACGAACAGAAACGCCACGCTTCACAATAAAACTATTGTTCAAGCGTACCAATGTCTCGATCCACGGACGGATTAAAAGATTGTCGCCGATAGCGACCTGCGTCATACCATACCCCACATCATATAACATGACATTCAAGAAGGAGGCATCCAATACGATATCCCTATGGTTCGAGATAAACGTACAGGCCGCCTTATCTTTCGGCAGACGGCTACGCCCTGAGATAGTAAGCGAGAAAGTAGTATTTTTCGCCACCGTCATTACAGCGTCATAGGCCAGAGTAGATTTAAACTCCTCCTTCGTCTTGCAAGCACGCATGGCAACTGAGAATTCCTCCCAATTCAAATTCGGCTTTATGTAACGTAAAGCCCGCTCGAAATCCTCATTGGCGACCAATTTTTCAATCGCGTCCTTCACCTCACTGTTGTTCAGCGGACGGATGTCGTCGAAATTAGGGGAAACTGTTTCTGTATCCATATCTATTCATTTTGTTTTTCTGTTTTTGAGTTCGTCTTCAATAATGTCTGTCATGACATCCTTTATATCCAATCCCGCCGCACGTACTTGCTGTGGGATAAAGCTGGTAGCCGTCATTCCCGGTGTCGTGTTTATTTCCAGTAAGACAGGCTCCCCGTCTGCCGGAATAATATAATCCACACGAATCAGTCCTTTGGCGCCCAATATATCGTAGATCCTTGATGTCTTGCGCTGTATCAACTCCGTCAACTCGGCGGAGATACGGGCCGGAGTGATCTCGTCCACCTGCCCGTTATACTTTGCGTCGAAATCGAAGAATTCGTTATCCGTAACCACCTCGGTCAAAGGAAAGACAACCTCTTTACCCTCCACCTTATAGCAACCGCATGTCACTTCCGTTCCATCGATAAAGCTCTCGAGAATCACCTCACGTCCTTCCCCAAACGCCTTAGCGATAGCGGGCTGGATAGCGGAGACCTCTTTCACCTTCGTCACGCCAAAACTACTACCCCCATCGTTTGGTTTCACGAAAATAGGCAAACCCAAACGAGTCACGACTTCTTCGTCCGTAATAGTCTCTCCCTTGAATAAATGAATGGATGCGGCAATTTTTACACCAAGTCTTTCAAGTAATGATTGCATACGTATTTATTGAATGTCATCCGGACGCCCGACGGACGCTCCACTTATTATAAGGAGTTCCGCCTCCATTACAAATACCGTTTGAAGTCTACCGACCTCTACAGGGAGGTAAATGCCAAACTGAGATACCAATTCAATCCAAGAGTAGAAAACTTGTAATGCATCTAATAATATGAAAAAAAATATACTAATCATCGGACTGACAGGAATCCTGGGAACTTTCGTAGCTCTCTCTTCCTGTGGTCCTGATTATGAAACTGAGTTCAATGTACTGACATTGACCATTCCCAGCGAGAGCCAGGCGGCTGTTGTTTTTCCGCTTTCCGGCGGCGAACATGAGATAGAAGTGGAGACCAACGTGGCGCTCGATAACTGGACGGTAAGTTCGAATGCCGAATGGTGCAAACTACAAAAGCAGGAAGGTAAAGTCACGGTTTCTGCCGATCAGAATGAAGGCTATAAACAGCGTATAGCAGAAGTTACGATAGCATACGGTCACCAGAGTTATTCCATAAGTGTGAAACAGTTCGGCTTGGAACCGGTGATCGATATACCCGGATTGACGGATGATGGAATGAAGGCGGTGGATGCTAAAGCGACTTCACTTTCTATCCAGGTGAATACCAATCTGAATCTGGATGTCATCACTGTACCGGATACCTGTAACTGGGTACGCTTTAACGAACCGAAAGAACTGAAAGCAAAGAAAGGACAAAAAGCTGTAAAAGCGGAAGATATCGTCAAGAAAAATCTGGTATTCAGTTTGGATCAGAATACTGATACCATTGTGAGGTATTGTACAATCACCCTTCAGTCGTCACAGAATTACAACTGTGTCGGCACGTTCATTATCAAGCAGCAGCCGAGAGGATATATTGTTGACATTGACGATGCACACAAGGTCTTTGAAGTGAAAGCAATGGGCGAAACGATCACGATTCCTTTCAAAGTGAACGGTCCTGCGGGTGCGGAATATGAATATGTGATTGACGAAAATGCTCAAACATGGATTAAGCCTGCAACTGCACCGCTCACCAGAGGAGCATTGCGTGATGCTTCCGAAAGCTTCATCATAGAGCCTAACACCGCAGTTGTAGAACAACCCCGTGAAGGAACGATAACGTTCACAAGTAAAGATCCGGTTGATCCAAACAGCTTTACAGTTACTGTGAAACAAGCAGGATTCGTTCCCGTTCCTCCTGTAAATGTGGTGAATGCTACCGCTACACCGGGAGCCGGACACATCACTCTGCAATGGGAAGCACCGGAAGATGTGGATTATAGTAAAGTGAAAATCACGTATTATGATAAGGTCACAAAAGAAAATAAAGAGATAGAAATAGATGGATTCAAGACAACATCGGCTATCATAGATGATACCTATCAGTGTGCTGGTGAATATTCCTTTACTTTCAAGACCTACGGTCCTACGGGAATGGAGACTGAGAGTCCTGTAATCATTACAGGTACTTCCGGCGAAGCTTCCGAGTTGGAACGCGTCATTCTCACTGTTGATATGCTTTCTGCTAATGCGACACAGGACGGTGATGGAGGTGGCTTACCTGCTTTGATTGACGGCAAAGGTGGAACTTATTATCATTCCAGATGGCAAGATCCAGTCGTATCAGAAGCCCATTACGTGCAGATTAAACTGAACAAACCGTTGCAAGGGCTTCGTTTTGAATATGATGCGCGTCAGACTGGCATAAATAATGGGGGCGACGTAACGATCGCAACTATTTACGGAAGTACCAACGGTGAATACTTTGAAAGCATGGGTACGGAAGAGTTCAATTTACCGACATCAAACGGTGGTCATGCTACCGCTAAAAACAATGTGAATGGTAAACAAGCTTACAACTATATCCGATTTACTCCTACGGCTCGCCGTGACAAAGATCCATTGGATTATACTGTCGCAGGCAGCGCATGGTGGAATATGTCCGAAATATACCTTTACAGAATAAGACATGATGAAGCCTGGGCAAGAGAACAGCTAGGCATTTAAGTAAAACAAGAAAAGACTGACGAAGAACAAAATAAGATCAGATTAGATACATTTTCTTATCGAGTTCTTCGCCAGTCTTACTTTTTATAAAATTGGATGATAAGAATTATGAATATGAAACCCAAGAAATTAAGCCTCTTATTAACTATCTTGCCAATGATTATTGCAGCTACAGGTTGCCATTCCCGGCAAGAGTCTAAAGCAGACATCACTCCTCATTGTATCAATCTTCAGGCAGACAGCCTCTACCGGCAAGCAATAGCCCTGATGGAATCTTCCTATGATGTAGACTCCACCCGAAAATGCATCCGCTTTCTGGACAAAGCTTTGGCAATCGACAGTTTAAATCCCGACTATTACGGCATGAAAGCCAAACTTTTATCTGAAATGGGAGAACTGGACTCCGCCCTATACATACAAACACTTGCTATGGAGAAAAACGCAATTACCGGTGAGTATCTGTTCCAACTGGGACTACTTCAAGCTGCCAAAGATATGCACGCTGAAGCTCACGAAAGTTTTTGGAAAAAGCAAGGTCTTCCTTCAAGCAGTACTAAAACAATATCCCGACAGCTTGGGAGCTTTTATTCTGGCAGAAGCTGCCAATTCTCTCTACGAAAATAAAGATTCACTTTTCATGAGAAATATAGATGAAATCCGTAAACGCTTTCCCGAAAGGTTGCTGGAAATAGAGATGACCCGAAGGGTGAAACCGCATTCATTGGTCAATCAAATAAGAAGGATTTAAAATAGAAAAGGATTATAATATTGATTTTGATATGGATAGTCTGGTTGAGGCGACTGTGAATAAAGACTAAGTTCCAACTTTCCTCCCCTTTTCTTTGTTCTTTCAGCCGGAATAGATTACTTTTGTCTTATTCCGTGAGCAATGAACTAAAATAACAGGAAATATGATAGAAGATGTGAAAAGAATCCCATATGGAGTTTCCAATTTCGTGGAAGTGGTAGAGCAGAATCAATATTATGTAGATAAGACCATGTATCTGCCTCTGCTGGAACAGCAGCCCAACAGTCTATTCTTTATCCGCCCCCGGCGTTTCGGCAAAAGTATCTTCCTGAGCATGCTTCGCACCTATTATGATATTTCGCAAAAAGAAAAGTTTCAGAAACGCTTTGGTAATTTGTGGATAGGCAGTCAGCCAACTCCCCTACAGGGAACTTTTCAGATACTTTTTCTTGATTTCTCACGCATAGGCGGAATCGACGGTACATTGGCA
>ENA-OPZZ01000345-OPZZ01000345.1-human-gut-metagenome-genome-assembly--contig:-NODE-345-length-37341-cov-3.301258_pt1 | contig 37341 bp, 39 predicted proteins | sample MGYA00242487_ERZ504511 | MGnify/ENA primary metagenome ERZ504511 (study PRJEB26092, sample SAMD00036241) | human gut metagenome | host: Homo sapiens | study: EMG produced TPA metagenomics assembly of... | reverse complement strand
ATCGCAACCACAGACAGCACGAATGCGGTGACCATCTGCACGCAGTTGAGAACCGTCGCACGGTACCGCTGCACGAACAGACCGGTGAAGAAGATTTGGAAGGCAAAGCCAACCGCGCACAGCAGTGACAGTGCGTCTCCCAAACCGAGCGTCATATTGCCGTTCAACGAAAGCACCGCCACGCCGACAACGGACAAGCAGGCCCCCAGTACGCCACGCCATCCGACGCGTTTGCGCAGCACCAGGAAGGCGATGAACGGCACCATCACCACATTCAATGCGGTGAGAAATGCGTTCTTGGACGGCGTGGTGTATTGCAGGCCGATAATCTGCAGCGCGAAGGCCGCGAACAGCGCGATGCCCATAAGCACACCGGCACCAATTTCTTTGAGATTGATGTTCCGGAACTCGCGTACGCTAATAAAGCTCATCAGCACCGCACCAAGCAGGAATCGGATGGCCATGATCTGCATGGGCGTCAGGCTATTGAGCGCGATATCGCTGGCGACGAATCCACCGCCCCAAATCGCGGTCACGACAATCAGGCCGGCAACGGCCATACCCCGCTTCATGACACATCCTTCACGCCGGGCACGGTCACGGTCTCGCCGTTGATGCGTAAGATGGCGGACGGTCCGTCAAGCACCTCCACATCGACACCATTGGTCGCACCGACACGAATCTCGAGCCACGACTCCCGGTTGTGCAGACGGAATGTCAGCGACGACCATTCGTGGGGCATGTGGGGCGTGATGGACAATACGCCATCGTCGTCCATGTTCACTCCGGCGAACCCGAACACGACCGTTTGCCATACGCCACCGGCATTGGCCGCGTGGATGCCCTCACGGGTGTTGCGCTGCAGGTTGAGCAGGTCGAGCATAGCCGCACGTCGCAGATAGCGGTAGGCCTTGGAATCGTCTCCAACCTTCAATCCCATGATCGCGTAGATGCTGGGGCTCAATGACGACCCATGCAACGTGCGCTTTTCGTAGTAATGATAGTTGGTTTCGATTTCCTGCTGGGAGAATTCGTTGCCGAGCAGGTGCAGCAGCATCACCACATCAGGTTGTTTGATGATCTGCGTCTCGCTGGTTTTTGAATTGCTTGAGCGCCGCAGGCCGTACCGGCCAGTCGTTCTTGTCGTATTCTTCGATGGTCACCGGCTCCAGATCGAAATAGCCCTCGAACTGTTCGAGCAGGTCGGTGTCCTCCTTGCGGGGCAAATAGATCTTCGACTGTATGGCATCCCACGATGCAAGCTCGGCATCCGTCAATCCGGTGGCGGCAATCAGTGCCGCATAGTCGTCCGGATGTTCGCGCTGCATGCGGTCGACGAGCGCGATTACATATCTCATGTTCCAACGCGCCAAATAGTTGGTGTACGTATTGTTGTCGACGGCTCATGCCATTCGTCGGGACCGGTTACCTGGGTGATTTCGTAACGTCCGGCGTCTTCCTTCCATTCGCACCGGCTTGCCCAGAAACGGGCGGTCTGCGTGAGAATCTCGGCACCACGACCGTATAGGAACGAGGTATCCCCGGTGATGGTCGCGTAGTTCGCGATGCCGAAAGCCACGGCAGCTGTCACGTGATGCTCATAGACGGCCACATAGCAGCGGTAGCAGGTGCCATCCGGCTCGATGGTCCAGTCCGGGCATTGTTCGCTGCCATCATCAGCGGATTCCCACGGGTATTGCGCACCCTGGAATCCGTTCTTGGCCGCGTTGGCCTCGGCTGCGCCGAGCAGACGGTACCGGTAGGACTCGAGGTGCCGGGCCGTCTGGGGGAACACATAAGCGAAAAACGGAAGCATAAACAGTTCGGTGTCCCAGAAGGCGTGGCCGCCATATTCTTCGCCGGTGAGCAGCTTGGCACCCACATTGACCCGGTCATCATGTTCGTTGGCGGTACTCATCAGGTGGAATACGTTCAACCGAATCGCACGATCAAGCTCAGGATCTCCCTCGATATCGATGTTGGCCTGCCCCCACATCTTGCGATAAATATCGGCATGAACCTCGAATTCACGCTCGAACCCTTCGGCAACGAAGTCCTCGACCTCACGGCAGGTGGTGGCGTGCAGTTCGTCGGCCGGAGTGTCACGTCCATCGAACATTGCCACGTATTTGGTCAGCACCACGCTGTCGCCTTCATCGGCACGGAAGTCGCAGAATTCAACGCCTTGCTCGCCAAAGGCATGGAACACACGATTGCCCAACACATCCCGATCTCGGCAGGTGCCTTCAAGATGGCTGCCGACACCCACGTGCAGATTCTCATCACGCGTGGCGACCTCCATATACACCCCGTTCTCACCGAGCGGCTCATTGGCGGTGACAACGGTGTGCTTGACCTTGAAACGGGGCGCATCATAGAAGTTGATGATGGAGCCGTCGGTAATCTGCTCCACTTCGATTAGACCTGAGTAATTGAGCGGCGTGACCCACAGTCGCACAGCCATACGATGTGCATGCGCACGGCTGACGAAACGTACGCCTTCAATCAGGGTTTCACGTCCTTTCGGGTCACGCAGACGCACCCGTTTGACCAAAGCCGCGTGCTTCAGGTCAAGTGCACGACGGTATTCGAGGATCTCGCATTCGTCGACACCGATGAGCTGCTTTTCCACGTACAGGCGGATGCCAAGCCAGTTGGGCAATGTCGCAAGTTCCTTCATGAACGTTTCGGACTTGTCGAACACCCCGTTGACGTACAGGTAAGGCAACGTGGGCTTGTTCCCTTCCTCATGGCTGCCACGAATGCCCAGATATCCGTTCGATAGGGCGAACAGACTCTCGTACTGCAGGTTGCGGTCAGGCTCATAAGCGTCCTCGCTCACCATCCAGCCGTCTGTTGGCAGCTCGAACCCGAGTGCGGTGGAAAACGAATCGCGAATCATGGTGTCATACTCCTTGGTGCGGTTTGGGCGCACTTGGCCCGGGCCGAGACCGATGGCCCGAAACATTTCGTGCGTGGGGGCATCATTCGCCCCGGAAACAGTTCAGGCGACCACAGGAGTGACCGAGCAATGGGGCTCAGCCACCCTTGGCCCGCCAACGGTATTACTTGATGGAACCTGAGGTACCTTCGACGATGTACTTCTGGCCGGAAAGGAACGCAACCACGGGCGGGATGATCATCACCACGGTGATGCACAGCATCGGGATGATCTGGGTCTGGTGCACGCCCTTGAACGAGGCCAAGCCCAACGCCAGCGTGTACTTGCTGCGGTCCTGCAGGAAGATGAGCGGTCCGAGGTAGTCGTTCCATACGGTGATCATGTTGAGTACACCCACCAGAATCAGACAGGGACGCATGATGGGCATGTACACCTTCCACCAGATCTGCAGGTCGTTGCAGCCGTCGATGCGCGCAGCCTCCTCGTATTCCTTGGGCACGCCGAGCAGGAACTGGCGCATGAGGAAGATGTAATACGCGGAGCCGAAGAACGAGGGCACAATCAGCGGGAGCAATGTGTTGATCCAGCCGAAAGCCTTGAACTCCATGTACTGCGGGATCATGGTGACGTCCCACGGAATCATCATCGTGCTCAGCAGAATCATGAACAGGATGTTCTTGCCCTTGAAGTTGTAGCGGGCGAAACCGTAGGCGACCAGCGAGCAGGAGAGCACAGTGCCGAGCGTGTTGAGCACGGTGACAATCACCGAGTTAAGCAGGTACTTGCCGAACGGCTGCGCATCCCATGCTTTCGCATAGTTCTCCCATTGCCATTCCTTCGGGAACAGACTCGGCGGATAGGCGATGGCCTCAGCCGATGTCTTGAACGTGGAGAACAGCATGTAGACGAACGGGGAGAGGAAGTAGATCGCCACCATGACGAGCAGGGCGTAGATCACGACCTTGGAACGGAGCGACATCTTCATCGCGCTACCTCCTTGCCCTTTGCCTTCTTACCCTTCTTGGCCTTGTTCTTGTTTGCCGTGGACTCGTAGAACACCCACGTATCGGAAGATTTGAACACCAGCGCGCTAAGCAGCAGGATGATGATGAACATGACCCATGCGTTGGCGGAGGCGTAGCCGAGCTTGTGGAATTTGAAGGCGTTGTTGTAGGTCATCAGTCCGTAGAAATATGTGGACTTCATCGGACCACCGTTCGTCAGCAGCATGACCAGGGTGACCTGCTGGAACGAACTGATGATTGACGTGATGAGATTGAACAGGATGGTCGGGGTGATCATTGGCAACGTAATGCTGAAGAACTGACGCGCCGGGCCGGCACCGTCGATGGCGGCGGCCTCGTACAGGTCAATGGGAATGTTCTTGATATCCGTGTAGAAGATCAGCATCATCGAACCGACGCCGAACGCGCTGGCGAAGATGACCGCGATGATAGCCCACTTCGGGTCGACCAGCCACTGCGGGCCGTCGATGCCCAGCAGGGACAGCAGGTAGTTGATCACGCCGTAATTGCCGTTCAGCAGCCATCCGAAGATGATGGATACGGCGACGCCGGAGATGACAGCCGGGATGTAGAAAATCGTGCGGAAAAACTTCGCACCCTTGACCGGCTGGCTGATGAGCATCGCGAGAACCAGGGCGATAATCATGTTGAGCGGCACGAAAATCGCGGCGTACTTCAGGCTGATGGACAGGGACTTGAGCACCTGATCGTCGGTGGTAAACATCTCGATGTAGTTGCCTAGGCCACGGAATTTGGGGGTTCCGGTAATCGACCAGTCAAAGAAGCTCATGACGAACGATAAGACGAGAGGTCCCAACGTGAATACTAGGAACCCGATGATCCAAGGAAGGATGAACAGGTATGGCCAGGCCCGTTTATTGACCTTTGCTAGCACTTTCATAATGGTCCTTTGCCCAGATGGTCATCACTTCAGCGCTTCGGTGATGGCCGAAGCGGGATCTACGAGGGAGGAGGGGTTGTACATCTTCTCGAAGGAGAGGGCAAGCTTGTCGGAGATCTCGGACCATCCCTTGACCTTGAAGCTGGAAGGGCTGTAGCCGTCGGACTGTTCCAGCATCGAGTAGAACGGCTTGTACTGGCTCTTGTCAGTGATGCCCTCGGACTCGACCACGCTGGTCAGCACGGGCAGCTCGCTGCCGATTCGAGCCTTGTTTGAGTCGGCATTGGCCCAGTACTTGATGAATTCCCAAGCGGCATCTTTGTTCTTGCTGCTCTTAGCGATGGAGATGCCGGACGAGCTCAGGATGGACACGGAATCATGGTCTGAGTCGGCGAATGCGGGGATATCGACCACACCATAGTTCAGGCCGTCCTCGTCTAGGGTGCTGAGGGCCCAGGAACCGTAGATGTACATGGCGGTCGTGCCGGCGCGGAACTCATCGGTGCCGTTGCCTTCTGTGGCCACCGCGGAACCATCCTTCTCCATGTCCTGGAACATCTGATAGGTGTCGATGGCCTTGGCGGAATCGATGTTGCCTTCGAGGGTGCCGTTCTCGTCGCTGTAAGCGGTGCGTTGCTCCACAGGTACATCTCGAAGTCATACGGATCGGGCTTCATCTGGAAGGAGAAGCCTTTGGCATCGGTCTTGCTGGAAATCTTCTTGGCAGCCTTCTGCAGGTCGGTCCAAGTCCAGTCATTGGTCGGCGCTTCGACGCCGGCCTGCTTGAACAAATCCTTGTTGTAGTAGAGGGCGTGCGTAGTGAAGCCGACCGGTACGCCATAGGTCTTGCCATCGTAGGAGTTGTAGTTCCACAACGTGGAGTAGAAGTCCGACTTCCAGTCGGAGCCTTCCTTTTCGATATAGCTATCGAGTGGTTCCAGACCGTCGGCGTAGGACGGGTAATTCCACATGTACATGACGTCAGGGGTATCGTTTGAGCCCATGCCGGCGCTGATCTTTGTATCGAAGTCGGAACCGTAGGCCTCAAGCGTGACCTCGATATCGTCATGCGACTCGTTGAACTGATCCACCAGCGTCTGCTGACGGTCCACATCTTCGGCCACATCCCAAGTGGCGAAACGAATCTGCGTTTTGCCACTGGAGCTATCGGTACCGCAGCCTGCCAACAGCAGGCTCAGAGATGCAACGGTTGCGCATGCAGCAATTAACGGTCTTCTTCATGTGGTTCCCAAACATCTTTTCTCCTTTGAAAGAGTGGATGGAATTATCTGTGTTATCGACAGCCATAAGGTCTGACGTTTTGTGTGACTTGCCTCATTGCTTGCTATGAAGATAACAGATTTCAAAAAAATTATGCAACCGGTTGTCCTGTGTGTTGCGAGACATTGGGTTACAATCGTTTCATATAGCATTGCATTACTGTTGCATTCAAAGGAGAATTATGACCGTGGCAAAGCGCAATCGCGTTACTTTGGCCGATGTCGCTAAAGCCGCAAATGTCTCACGTTCCACCGCCTCGCGCGCTCTGAACAATTCTCCACGCATTAGCCGCGAGACCACCGCACGCATCAAGAAAATCGCGGATAGCGTGGGCTTTATTCCCAATGCACAGGGCCGCGCACTGGCAGTGGGCCGCAATGAGACCATCGCCATCCTCATTACCGAGCCGCTCGACGAGCTTTTCGACGATCCGACCTATGCGATGTTTATCAGCGGCATCACGGAGAAACTTAGCGAATCGTCATATCTACCGGTATTATTGCAGGCATCCACCGATTTCGAACGTCATCGTGTGCAACAACATCTGGAACGACGCTCATTCGACGCGGTTATCGACATTTCCCCCTACGCCAACAACTATTTGCTGGAGGAAATGCACAAACTGCGTATCCCTTGCGTAATGCTTGGCCAGATGGAGGATCGCTCATATGAGGGTATTTTCTCCAGCGTCTATTCCGACGACACGTATGGAGCCCAAATCGCCGCCCAAGCCATGCATGACGCCGGACGTCGGCATCCCATATCGATTTTGGGACCGCGCTCCAACCCGGCATCCCCCGATCGGCTCACCGGCTATCGACGTGTATGCGGTGACGAACTGCCCGACGACAGGGTACTGTTCACCGGATGGGATGCGACCGCCGGCTTTTCCGCAATGATGCAACTGCTGGATACACATGACGATATCGACGGATTGCTGGCTGGCTCCGATCGTATCGCCGTAGGTGCCATCGAGGCGATTCGACAGCGCGGGCTAACAGTTCCGGACGATATCGCCGTTGTCGGATTCGACGACCATCCAATCGCCGAGCGTTGCAATCCCCCGCTTACCACCGTGCAACAGCCGTTGCGAGAAGAGGGCTCCACGGCAGCCGACCTTGCCATGCGCATGATTGACGGAGAGGCCGCCACCACCGTCATCAAACACATGACACTGGTACGGAGAAAGTCGCTGTAAACACTATCCTTCACATCGCCATAGGGCACTGGCGCGCCCGACACTCGATATAGTTCTCACGTTGACTGAGACAACCGGTTGCATTACGCTTATGGAACGTGAGAGCAGACATCGCAGTCTTTTCAATGGCCTTATTGGCCTTGTTTCCTATCATCAACCCTGTCGGCGCAGTGGCCAGCTTCGCCACCCTTACCGCCGACCTGCCCAAGAAAGAACTCCGTTGTCAGGCGCGGTACACATCCCTGTATGTGTTCGCCATATTGGCGGCGTTTACCATCCTCGGCTCGTTCATTCTCGACATGTTCCACCTGGAACTGCCCGCCATTCAAATCGCAGGTGGTTTTGTGGTGGCGCATTCTGGGTATCGAATGCTGGTACCGGCCTCTGATCATGGCGATCCGGAAGCGCATCAAGACAATGACATCGCCTTTACACCGATGGCACTGCCACTAATCGCCGGCCCCGGCGCATCGGCGAAGTCATCGGCCTATCGGCCCGGTATACGGAACCTCGTGAGCGGCTGGCCATCCTTATCGCCGTATTGGTGATATCCATCGTCATTATGGCGCTGCTGCGCTGGTGCACACCACTGGTACATAAACTGGGGCCCGGCGGCATCCTAGGGCTTACGCGCATTATGGGTTTTATTATCCTGTGCATCGGCGTCGAACTGATGATCCACGGAGTCAGCACCCTCGCCATCGGATTATAAGTTTTCCGCTGAGATACCAAGAAGGTCCGGCAGAGTCAATCTGCCGGACCTTGTGTTATGCGAAGAGCCGTCGGCTTTTCTTATGCAAGCGCACCCATCGGATCCCACGCAGGCAGGGAAATCGCCGGCTCTTCCAAAGCCTTCTGATATTCCTCAGGAAGCAGGGCCTTGGGAACGGCGACCTCGTAGACGTACTCGGTGAACCAGTCATCGGACATGGTAAAGTAGCCCTTATCGGCAATCTTGGCGCCCCAAGAATTCTCCACACGCCAGCGACGGGTAGTAGTACCGTCGTCAGCCACATCCACACCAGCAAAGGCCATCGCGTGATCCATGGCCGAGTCACCAAAGCGCACGCGCTGCTCCTTCGACAAATCAAAGCGCACACCGTACACACGATTGTACTCAAACAGGTCAGTGGCCCAAGCACCGGCCTCACGATCCATCATCGGTCCGCACTCAGCACCGAACCATACCGGAATGCCCTGTTCCACCAGCACGCGACGGACGCAGTCCTTCATGAACTGGTTCGGCACGTTGAGATACTCAGTGGCGTCGCCACCGACCACATTACCCAAATGCTCGATGGCTATTTTGCGTCCCTTCGGATGTTCCTTACGCGGATCGTCCACCAGACACACATAGCTTTCCAAATCGGCGGAACCCACGTACTTCTTCCAGAACTCGACCGGCGTGATCTCGCCGTCACGGTGGAACTCGTCGTCCTTGTCGGTCCACTCCCAGTCGAAGGAGACCGGCGGCTCGCCCAAGTGAATGGTAAGAATGCGGTGGCCAGCTTCCGTGGCATTCTTCACGATCTGATCGATATTCTCGGGGTTCTCATACATATGCGCAACGGCCTGTCGCAGCAGCTTGCACAACTTGTTGTTCATTGGGTCGGTGTTCTTGGAGGACTCGGTCTCCGGGAACAAATCCTTGGGCACGGCACCGTACTTCTTGTACACGTTCATGGCCATAGTCCACTGACCACCATCACCCATGACTTCACGCAGCAGATGCTGCACCAGACGGGAATCTTCAGGCTCCCCGGCCTCGACCAAGCAGGCCATATCCTTGAGGAAGTAGTTGACTCGCTCCAGCTTGTCGTAGTACATCGCATAGTTCTGGGAGAACTCGAACTGCTCCAGGTTCATGTTCTTCTTGGCCACAAAACGGGCCACGTTCAAAGAGCTGAACAGCCAGCAACGGCCGGAACGATCCTGATGGGTAGCCTCACCATTGTCCACTATCGTGGAAAAACGACGCTGCAACAGACGGGCACGATCATAGTTCTTGGCAACCTTGTCAATGCCTGCGGCGGTCACCGCGTTCATGGCAATTCGGTTCGTCTCATCTGCGGTAAACGAATCGCGCAACGACTGCAGGTCTTCCACACTCAGCTTGGTGATTTCGGTCAATCGATACTCCTTACCGGTTTTCCCTTGTGTATATCAGTCTCCGTCTTCATTGAACGGAACGCCTGCTTGAGGGAGCGCATGGCGTACGGCTATTATGGCATCTTTTCGACGTTTGTGCAACCGGTTGTCTATTAGTGTTTCGCTACGCTATGGATCGGCATTCCCGGCTTTTCAGGCTAGCTCGGAGTGCTCTCCGAGCCCAACAATCACGGACTCGCCTACGGCGAGACTCAATCCTACCTTCGCGTCCCTCACGGTCTTACGACCGCGAGCCAGGCCTACGAACAGCCCACCGGGCTGTTCGCTTCACGGCCTGTCGCCTCAGGCGCGCTGATCTTTCAGGCCAAAGCTCTCCGACTGACTGCCTACGGCAGACTCAACATCACCTCGCCGCTGCCGCGGCTCGGCGCACTCGCGAAAGAGCCCACCGGGCTCTTTCTTATGCGAGTGCGCCCATCGGATCCCAAGCCGGAAGCATGGTGGCGGGCTCTTCTAGAGCCTTCTGGTATTCGGCTGGGAGCATGCTCTTCGGGACGGCGACCTCGTAGACGTACTCGGTGAACCAGTCGTCGGACATGGTGAAGTAGCCCTTGTCGGCGATCTTGGCGCCCCAAGAGTTCTCCACGCGCCAGCGGCGGGTGGTGCCGTCGTCGGCCACGTCAACGCCGGCGAAAGCCATGGCATGGTTCATGGCGGAGTCGCCGAAGCGCACGCGGGCTTCCTTGTCCAAATCGAAGTCCACGTCGTACACGCGGCCGTACTCGAACAGGTCGGTGGCCCAAGCGCCGTTCTCACGGTCCATGAACGGGTGGCAGTCGGCACCGAACCATACCGGAATGCCCTGCTCAACGAGAATCTGCTTGACGCAGTCCTTCATGAACTGGTTTGGCACGTTGAGGTACTCGGTGGCGTCGCCGCCAGCCACATTGCCGAGGTGCTCGATGCCGATCTTCTTGCCCTTGGCGTGCTCGGTGCGCGGATCGTCCACCAGGCACACGTAGTCCTCAAGATCAGCCGGACCCACGTACTTCTTCCAGAACTCAACCGGCGTAATCTCGCCGTCGCGGTGGAATTCGCCATCCTTGTCGGTCCATTCCCAGTCGAAGGAAACCGGCGGCTCGCCCAGGTGGATGGTCAGAATACGGTGGCCGGCAGCAGTGGCGTCGGCAATAATCGCCTCGACCTTGGAGGCATCGCCGTCAGCGGCGTACATGTGCGCCACGGCGGTGTGCAGCATGTGGCGCAGCTGGATGTTCATTTCACCGGTGTTCTTGGAGGATTCGGTCTCCGGGAACAGGTCCTTGGGCACAGCGCCGTACTTCTTGTACACGTTCATGGCCATGGTCCACTGGCCGCCGTCGCCCATCACGTCGGCGAGCAGGTGCTGCATCAGGCGGGAGTCGGAAGGCTCTCCGGCAGCCACCAGAGCGGCCACATCCTTAAGGAAGTAGTTGACGCGCTCCAGCTTGTCGTAGTACATCGCGTAGTTCTGGGAGAACTCGAACTCCTTCAAGTTCATGTTCTTCTTGGCCACGAAACGGGCCACGTTCAGGGAGCTGAACAGCCAGCAGCGGCCGGAGCGATCCTGATGGGTGGCTTCGCCATTGTCAACGATGGTGGAGAAACGACGCTGCATCAGACGAGCGCGGTCATAATTGCGAGCCACCTTGTCGATGCCGGCGGCGGTCACCGCGTTCATGGCCAGACGGTTGGTGCCGCTCTGTGCGAAATCGCCGCGCAGGGTATTCAACGCTTCACCGGTCAGAGGCGTCAATTCACTCATGTCATACTCCTTCTGTGATGGTGCGCTTGTGGCGCAGATTCAAACGAATACGGCACCTGGCTCGAAAGCGCAGGTGCCGTAATTCTTACCGCTAGTAGTCTAATCGAAGGCCTGTCATTCGCCGTTCTGCTCAGATACGGCCGGATTCTCCTGAGTCGGGGCCTCCGGTTCGCCCTGTGTCTGGTGCTCGGACGGCTCAGACGATTCGGACTGCTCATTCTGCGCAGCCGAATCAGCCGAATCAGCCGAATCAGCCGGTGCCGCATCTGTCTCATTGTGATCGTCGGCAGCCGACTCGTTTCCGCTCAACTCACCCGGCTGGTCATCGGCCTCGTTGTGTACAGGCTTGACTTCCGGGACGGGCGCAACCACCGGCAATGCCGCCGCGGCAGCGGCTTCCTGATCCTGACCAGAGGCCGCCGCATTACCGCCGAAAGCGAATCCGGAGAACGCCTGCGAGAACATAGAACGCAGTTCCGAAACACGCTGGGTGATGACGGACTCGCGTTCCTGCAGATCGGCGATGCGCTTGGACAGACCGTCAAGCTCGCTTTGGGCGGCGGCGCGACGCTCCTCGATCTGCGCATCGGCTTCCTCGCCCGCCTTATGTACGATTGCGGCGGCCTGGATGTCCGCCTCCTCGCGCTTGGACGCGGCATACGAATCGGCTTGGTCGCGAGTGTTCTTGGCCTGACCGACCAACTCATCGGCTTCCCGCTTGGCCGCCACACGACGCTCTTCGAGGTGCTGCAGCAGTTCGTTGACCTTCTTCGTGGCCTCATCCTGCTGAGCGGCGATGTCGTGACGGATCTGCTCGACCTCGGCGTTGACCTGGCTCATCGTGCTGGTGCGCTTGACCTCGGCCTCATCAGTGATTTCCTGACCCTTGGTTTTGGCCGCATCAATGATTTCGCTGGCCTTGCGCTGGGCTTCGGTCATCATCTTGGACACTTGCTCGCGCACGTCGGCGAGCTTCTTGTTGGCCTCGGCGAGCGCCGCCTCAATCTGATCGTTGGAATCAGACTTAAGCTTGGTGATCTCCTCATTGGCGCTTTTGCGCATTGCGGCAACCTGCTGGGTCGCCTCCGCCTTCATGTCGGCGATTTCGCGCTCTTGAGTGGAGCGTTCGGAAGCCATCTTCTTGGTGTGCTCTTCGCGCGCGTTGCTGAGCTCAAGCTCGACGGTCTGACGCTGTTCGGTGATGGTCTTGGCAGTTTCGGAGCGCAGTTGTGCGGCATCCTCGTTGGCGGAGGTGGTCACTGATTCGGCTTGATTGCTGGCGTTCGTCAGAATCGAGGCGGCCTTGGCATTGGCGTCGTCAACAATATGCTGGGCATCCAGCTTGGCGTTGTTGATCAGTGTTTCGGCCTGAGCCTGAGCCGTGGTACGGATGGAGGACGCGTCCTGCTTGGCGCGTTCCAGCAGTTCGGTACTCGTCTGTTCGGCGGAGGCAAGCATCTGCTGGGCGTTCGCTCCCAAGGAAGCGAAGCTGTTGCCTTCCGGCTTCTTGTTCTTCTCTTCCTGAAGTTGGGCCTGCAGTTGCAGAATACGGTCGTCATCCGCCGCAATCTGCTCACGCATGCTGGCCAACGTCTGCTGCGCACGCTTCATACTCTCCTGAGTAGCGTCGAAGGCAGCATCAACCTTCTCCTTGTCATATCCTCGCAGCACCACCGGGAAACGATCCACCATCGCTGTTTATTCCTTTCGCACACGCATAAAGCTCTTGGCACATCCTTGAAGCACTGTAGCGCATCGCACTAGCGCTGAGCGTTGAGCGACGCGCAATCGTTACAATGCGTGCGAACCATGTTCTATTCCGGCGTGGCGCACAGCGTGCTAGGCGATGAGGATGTCGGAGCTGGAGGGCTTGAGATAGTAGCGCACGGCTTCGCGCACCACATCACGGCCAGCGGCGATCTGCTGGTCGAGTGGTAGACCATGCTGGCTGGAATGCGCCGGAACGACCGGAGGGAAGCTGACGAATCCGCCCAGCACCCGCTCCTGGGTGGCGGTCCAGTTGAGCAAGTTGTAGAACAGCGAATTACATACGAACGTACCTGCGTCCGAACTCAAGGTGGCCGGAATCGAATCGTCCGTGAAATCATTCAGGATCGAGCGCAACGGCAGGCGGGTCCAATAGGCGGCCGGGCCATTGGGATCGATGGGTTCGCGGCGTGGGATCACGTTGTCCGCGTCTGGCTTGATCGCGTCCATCAGGTTGGTGGCGCATCGTTCAAGCATCACGCCTCGGGCTGCGTGCTTGAGCCCGGTGGCGATGACGATATTGGGCTTGGTGGCCTCAATCGTCTCTTTCAGCGTGGGCCAGGCTTTGGCGAAGCTCACCGGGATGCTGACGGCATGAACGGTGACGGCGACCTGCTCCAACGGATCGTCCGGAGCAGAGGAGACGCCCGGTCCCTGCTCGGCGATGGCCTTGGGCACTTCGACGGCGGGATTGACCTCCACGCCGTCATAGTGGTCGAAGCCGGAGATCACAACATTGAGTTCACGCATAATGCCAGTCTAGCGATGCATCTGGCCGGCCGCTTGGGCCAGCAGGGCGTGCATGCGGGCGCGGGCCTCTTCCTTGGGATCACGACCGAGAATCTCCTCGGCGATACGCTCAGCTGTGGGAATATCTTCCAGCGTGGTGATCTTCAGGTTGGTTTCCGCACCGGAGACAATGGCGACGGGTTCATCAGGCAGATAATCGACCACTACGCGCGTGTCGTCGGTGGGATGGAAGTCCGGGTCGGCGGCAGCCAAATCGTAAGCGTGACGAATCGTCGCGAAGCGGAAGGATTGCGGGGTCTGCGCGCGGAAGGTGTTCGGGCGGTCCGGCACCGACTTGACCACTTTCAAATCGCCCAGATCCTCGGTCAACAGCACGGTGTCGGTTGAGGCGTAGGCCACGGTTGCGGCCGTGAACTGGTCGAGCGCATCAATCGAACCGTCGATGGCGGACTGTTCCACGAACGGACGGACGGCGTCATGGATCAGAATCTTGGCATCGTCCGGAATGCCAGCCGTAGCCAGCATGTCGAGCGCGGTGGCGGTACTGTCCACACGCTCGTCACCGCCGTCAATGATGACGCGGACCTTGGTGTAGCCCATCTCGCCAACCAACGTTTCCACTTCACCGCGCACCTTGGGATTGACCACCACCACGATGTCGCTGACGCGGTCGCAATGTTCAAAGGCATCAATGCTCCAGCACACGATGGGCTTGCCGCCCACGGAGACAAGCTGCTTGGGATTATCGGGGTCGAAGCGCGTACCGAAGCCGGCGGCCAGCACCACGGCCACCACCGGCACGGTTTGCGCCGGTTTGGCGCCCTGAGCGGGGGCCGGCTGGACGGTAGGCGTCTCGACGGGGGTATCGAAATCTCTCTCAGTCATAGGCACCACCGTAGGGTGAGGGCTGGCCGTCCGTGAACTGCATCACATCTTCTCCACGGAATGTGCTCGCATTCTCCGTTTAGTCACGCACGATGAGGGCGAGGAGGCGGCCTTCGTGTGTTTTGTTGGCGAGCGCGGCGCGGCGGTGCGAGTACCACAGTGGGTTTTCGAGCGTGCACATGCTGTGGCTGATGTTGTCGATGCGCTCCGCGAGCTCGGCCGGGCCTTCGCCATCCGTACGGCACAGTTCGGCGAGTTCCGGGTCTTCCTCAAGGTACTGGGTGGCGGCGTGCACGCGCGGCATCGAATCGACCACCTGATGTACACCGGCGAAAGCGAGGTCGATCATCGCGGCTTCGGCGATGTCGATGCCGGCACCGCCGAAACGGGTCTTCGTCTTGGTCAGCGGGAAGCGCTTGATGAACTGGTCGGCGATCTCGTCGCCCACTTCATAGCAGTCGCCGCAGATGCGCGGGCCGAGTGTGGCCACGATGTTCGCCGGGTCGGCACCCTTGCTCTTCATCAGGTCCACCGTGGTGCCGATCACGCCGCGCTCCAGACCACGACGGCCGCAGTGGGCCGCACCGATGATACCGGTGACCGGGTCGCCCAGCAGCACCGGCAGACAGTCGGCCGCGAACATGCCTAGGGCGATGCCGGATTGTGCGGTGACCTGGCCGTCCGCCTCGATGACGTGCGGAGTGTCAGTCTCACCATGTGTGCCGGACACGTCGAAGCCGAAGGGGGTGTTGATGACGAACGAGTCGTCCACGTCCACAGCCACGCCGGAATGTACTTGGGAGACCAGCGATAGGCGGGCTTGCACCGCTTCGGCGAGTGCGATGCGGTTCGACAGCACGGCCTCAGGTTCGTCGCCGGACTTGCCGCCGAGGTTCAGGTTGCCGTAATCGCCGGTGCTCAGGCCGCCCAGTCGCGTGGTGTACACCACCTTGATGCCGGGGGCCAGTGCGATGGGGATGGTCACCGGAATAGGGCGACCGGCTTTATCGGTAGAGCTGATGCTGTTGGAATCGAGGATTTCTTCGCTGTATTCAGGCATAAGGCATTCTTTCTTGGGTGCGGGCGGTGTTCATGATTTTCATGACCACCCCCAGTCAGCGGGGGCGGAGTGGTAGGTTATTCGGCTTTGAGGGTGGGCTTTTTGGTGCGCGAGCGGATGGCGGCGTTGATGGGCACCTGGTGCGGGCAGGGCATCGAGAACACGTGCGCCGGATTATTGATGGCGGGTACTGGCGCGCCATCGGCATCGCGCAGGCCGGTTTCCGGCACGGTAAAGACCAATGGTCTCTCGCCAGGCAGCAGGAATTCGACCTGTTGACCGGGCTCAATCTTGTTACGGCTCATCAGCGTGACACGTCCGTCTTCGTCCGCGCTCCAGCTCAGCACTTCGCCCACTACCAGCCATGAGCGGAAGTAGGCGGAGCGGTCGGTGTTCTGTGTGACCTTGTGCTCCGGGTAATAGAAGCCGGTGGAGTAGTCGCGGTGGGCCACCTTGTCGGTTTCCTCGAGCAGCCATTCGGGCAGTTCGACGTGTGGGGCCGGGCGAACGGCCGCATGTTTCCAATCGGTCTCAATCTGTTCGACCGCGGTGTTGGACTTGCGGCGCGTGGAACGGGCGTGAGAGCTCATGCCGTCGGGTTCGACGGCGGTGCCGGCCGGCGTACCAGAGGCAGTTGAGTCGACGGCATCAGCAACCGTCACGCGGTCACGTTCTGCGGCAACCGAGCCGGTGACCGAATCGGCAACCGCAGTATCAGAGCCACGGTCATATCCCTCATCGGCCACACCGGCGAACGCGGCATCAGCATTGCGCATCACTTGATCTTCGGTTCCTTGGCCAAAATCGGGGTCGCCCGGGCGAATCACACGGTCATGGAAAGGCTTCAAAACATTGCCATCAGCGTCTTCAAAACCGCGTTGAATCATGTATTCATTAACCGCGGTTTTGTAGGCGTTGGTCATGGCGGCGATATAGTAGGCGCTTTTCGCGCGGCCTTCGATTTTGAGGCTGGTGGCACCGGAGTCAATCAAATCATCCAAGTGCCCCAGCATATTCATGTCCTGCGAATTGAACAGATAGGCGCCGTTCTCGGTCTGCTCGATCGGGAAGTACTGGCCGGGGCGCTTCTCTTCCACGATCGAATACTTCCAGCGGCATGGCTGGGCGCATTCGCCGTGATTGCCATCGCGGCCGGTCAGATAGTTGGAGAACAGGCAGCGGCCGGAGAAGGCCATGCACATAGCACCGTGGACGAAGCATTCGATGTCGAGGTCATCGGGAATGTTGGCGCGAATATCACGCACGGCCTGCAAGTCCATCTCGCGGGCCAACACCACACGGCGAGCACCAAGCTCGTAGAAGGCGTTCGCAGCCTGATAATTAGTCACGCCGGCCTGGGTGGAGACGTGCAGTTCCAGATTCGGAGCCACCTGACGGGCCATCATCATCACGCCAATATCGGAGACGATCAGCGCGTCCACGCCGGTGTCTTTGAGCTGGCCGACGTACTCGTGCATGGCTTCGATCTCGTTGTTGCGCGGCAGCACGTTGCAGGTCACGTACACGCGAGCGCCGCGTTCATGGGCGTAGCGCGATCCTTCCTCGAAATCCTCAAGGCTAAGGTTTTTGGGGGCCGATCGCATGCCGAAGGCTTTGCCGCCGCAGTAGACGGCGTCGGCACCATAATCGACCGCGGTTTTCAGGCCCCTCAGGTTGCCGGCCGGGGACAACACTTCGGGCTTTTTGCGGGTGGGGAGGTTCATCGTCGTATTCATCACCGCAATAGTGTAGTGGTGGCCGTGTAATGCGGGAGGGGCTACCGTTAGGCTGGATGACATGAAGATCGATATCGTGAGCGTGTTCCCCGAATACTTTGAGGTGATGAACCTCAGCCTGATGGGCAAAGCCCAGGCCAAGGGATTGTTGGAGATCAAGGCGCACAACCTGCGCGACTGGACCCACGATGTGCATCATTCGGTGGATGATACGCCAGTCGGCGGCGGGGCCGGCATGGTGATGAAGCCCGAAGTGTGGAGCGAATGTCTGGACGAACTGCTGGGATTCTCGCAGCCGTCCGGCTCCCCCGCCCCATCCGGCGCACCGGTGCTCATCTTCCCGAACCCATCGGCCCCGTTGTTCACCCAGCGCGACGCCACCGAGCTCAGCCATGCCGACCATCTGCTGTTCGGCTGCGGCCGGTATGAGGGCTACGATGCGCGCATCCCGGACTACTACCGCGCCCAAGGCGTCGACGTACGCGAATATTCGATCGGCGACTATGTGCTGAACGGCGGCGAAGTAGCGGTATCGGTGATGCTTGAGGCCATCACCCGCCTGATGCCCGGATTCATGGGCAACCCAGATTCGATTGTTGAGGAATCCTACACCGGCGAGGGCGCACTGCTTGAACATCGCCAGTACACCAAGCCGGCCGTGTGGCGCGGTATTGCGGTGCCGGATGTGCTGTTGTCCGGCGACCACGGCAAGGTGGACCGTTTTCGCCGCGACGAAGCGCTGGCCCGCACCGCCGAGATTCGGCCAGACCTTATCGCGGCACTGGATTGCAAGGCGCTGGATAAGGCCGATCGCAAGACCCTGATGGCCTTGGGCTGGGAGGTCTCCGCCGCCCATCCGCGCCGGCTCGCCGATTAATTCACCACACGGTGGGAGATTCACTACGCGGCGGAATCGTCGGAACGCTCTATATCCGAGTCGTCATCCGCGGATTCGATGTAGAAGACGGCGGTTTCGCCGTAGTTGCGGCTTTCGGTGATTTGCCAGCCTCCGGGGGCAGTGGGATCATCCGAGCGTACCGAGCGTTCGAGCATGATCACCGTGTTCTCGTTGGTGGCGCTGCCCGCCGCCAGATCGGACAGTAGCTGATTGCATTCAGCGGTCTCATAGGCATAGGGCGGGTCGATGAATATCACGTCGAATGGTTCGCCGAAGCCGCCAGCCACTTGCTCGGCTTTTTTGACCAGCACACGGGCCTTGAGCGAAGCATCCCACGAACGATTCTTCTGTAGCTGCGCCAAGGTCTTGGTAATCAGCGCCGCCGCAGGCCGGGAACTTTCCACGGCCACGAGTTCTCGCGCGCCACGGCTCAGCGCTTCGATGCCCAACGCACCAGTACCGGCGAACAGGTCCAGTACACGGGCATCATCCAGCACTCCCCATGAGTCGAGGTGCGAGAAAATCGCCTCTTTGGTGCGATCCGTGGTAGGCCGGGTACCCGTTTTCGGCGTAGCAAGCGCCACACCCTTGAATCGTCCAGAAATTACACGCATAGCTTTCACTGTACAGGTTCATCTGCGCATACCAATCATGAACAACAATGGGGTGCTCGAAGCGCACCAATGATATATGCACTTCGAGTACCTCATGTACGAATGGTCTTGCCTCCACTGAAGCACATTCGAGGGCTTCCCGACCGTGATTTCCTCACGATCGGCATACGGAAAAACTATATCGTGCGATTACGGGGGCGCAGCCCTAGCCTCAGCTGGAGGTGCCTCAGCTGGAGGTCAGGAAGGTTTCGTTGCCTCGGGTGAAGTCGAGGACGGCACCGGCGAGTTGGACCTCACCTGCCAGTTCGGGGTCGGCGGCCAGAAGCTGCCCGGCACGGGTGCGGGCGTCGGCGATCATGTCGGCGTCCTTGACCACGCGCAGGAGCTTCAGGCTGGACTTGCCGCCGGATTGGGCGTCGCCGAGCACATCGCCGGCACCGCGGAATTCCAAGTCGGCTTGGGCGATTTCGGCACCGTCGAGCGAGTGGTGAATCACTTCGAGCCGTTGCTCGGCCGGGGAGCCGGGTTCCGCACGGGAAATAAGGAACGCCCACGAGTTGGTGCCGCCACGCCCCACGCGGCCGCGCAGCTGATGCAGCTGAGAGAGGCCGTATCGGTCGGCATCAAAGATGACGATGCAGCTGGCCTGCTTGACGTCCACGCCGACTTCGATCACCGTGGTGGACACCAGGATCGGAGTCTCGCCGCCGGCAAAATCGGCCATGACCTGGGTTTTGACGTCATCCTTGTCGCGGCCGGTCAGAGTCGCAAACCGAATGCCTTGGAACTGTGGAAGTTTCTGCAACCGGTCGGCGATTTCGGCCACCGCATGCAATGGCGGGCGAGCCACGGTTTCGCCATTTTCGTCGAAGGTTTCGTAGGGGTCGTCGATGCCGATGGCATCGGCCGCCGCGCGCGTCACACGGCCGCCCGCAGCTGTGCGGGCACTGGAACCAGATGCTGCGGCGCGTCCGCGGGCAGAACCGGCTGCTGCCAAAACGCCGGAACCGCCTTCGTTCTCCTCATCATCCGCATCAATGCGCGGGCACACGATATAGGCCCGCTCCCCGCGTCGACTCGCGCGCGAATGTGCGCGAACATACGCCCCATGGTGGCGGCGTCGGCCTCATTGACCACCACGGTACGAATCGGTTTGCGGCCGCCAGGCAATTCGGTGAGCCAGGAAATATCGAGATCGCCAAACCAAGTCATGGCGGCGGTGCGCGGGATGGGCGTGGCGGTCATCACCAGTAGATGCGGCGTGGTGCCGTCATCGGTTTTGGCGTTGAGGCTTTCGCGCTGTTCCACACCGAACCGGTGTTGCTCGTCGATCACCACCAAGGCCAAGTGCGGGGCTTGGAAGGTCTTGGCAAAACGCCGCGTGCGTGGCCACGATAATGCCCCGGCTCACCACTGGCGGCCGCAGCGAGCGCCTTACGCCGGGCGGCAAGCTTCATACCACCGGTCAGCAGGGTGACGGGAATTTCCGCAGTCACCTTGGAAGAAGAGACCGTCGAAGCACCGGACGCGCCCATCGCGGCCCTCAACGTCGGCCGCGGCATCGGTCTCCTTGGCACCCGGCTGTGCAAAGGGTCAACCCCGACACCATCTTGCTGATGGTCTCGTAATGCTGTTCGGCAAGCACCTGAGTGGGAGCCACCAGCACCGCCTGATAGCCGGCGCCGACCGCCTGCAGCATGGCCGCGAGCGCCACTACGGTTTTGCCGGAGCCGACTTCGCCCTGCAACAGACGCTGCATGGGCCAGTCACGTTCAAGATCGGACGCGATGTCGTCCACCACCTGACTCTGCCCGGCTGTCAGTGTGAACGGCAACGATGCGATGAAGCGGTCGCGCAAATTGGGCAAATTGGGCAGATCAGGCAGATCGGTCGCAGAACCGCGCTCCGATGCTTCTGGTTGCGTACTTGGCTCCGCAACCGCTTCGCCCACCGACGCTCGAGCTGTTTCCAGCGCCTCGTTCAGCGGGCAAGGATGCGCCGATGACTTGTGCGCGTGCTGTCGAGACTTCAGCAGCGAGGTCTGCGAAACGAAAGCCTCCTCATAGCGCAGGGTTTCGATGGCCTCCTTGAACCGGGCCGTGGAGGCCGGATCATGAATGGCCAGGAACGCCTCAGCCCGATGCATGAGGTTCTTGGCCTTGCGCACCGATTCGGGCAGCACATCTGGGATGGATTGGGAGAGCGCCTCAGCACCGGATTCGGCGGTCGTGCCGGACTTCTCTTCCCCGTTTTGGACGGCGATGGTGTCAGTCGCGGGAGCCACAATGCCGGCTGCCCCAGCGCCAGCGAGTTGCCCGTCAGGCGTGGATGACGTGCGGGCCCCCATCATCCACAGCAATCCCAGAATCGTCTCATGAATATGTTCGGACGAGATACGCGAACTGGCGTGATATACCGGGCGGGGCCGGCAGACGCGGGTAAGCGCCTCTTGCACGGTATCGGCGTCGTATTTCAACGCGGCCCCGGAAGGGGCAGTCGCGGCCGGCGGATACGCGGACTGCGCACTGGCATACGGATCGGTACTTCCCGCAAACGCACCATTGCCGGTGCCGCACCCCGAGCGTAACCCTCAAGCCCCGCTCCTGCTCCGGCCGACCCGGGCGCGACAGTGAGGATTTCGGGGTGCGTGAATTGCAGCTGCCCCATGTATTCGCTGGGCATACCGGAGACCACCACAGACGTGCCGGCGCGCAGCCGCATGCTGACCCAATCCACATACGATTTACGATACGAAAAGAACGTGAGCCGGGCCGTGCTGCCGGGTACGCGACGCGAACGGGCAAAGTCGGCGTCGTCAACCGTCGCCTCGAGTCGGTAGCCGCGGCGAGCGTTCATCGGCACCACGCGCATGTCTCGTATCACGGCGGCAAATGCCATCTGCTGGCCGGGTGCGGCCTCGCGGATGGCGCGAAGCGGCACCGGTTCGGTGACGCGGAAAGGATAGTAGGTCAGGGCGTCGCCGACAGTGATGATTCCCAGCGATTTGAGCGCGGACACGCGACGCTTGTTGGTGACCAGCGAAGCGAGAGTGGTGTCCATAGTGATGCTCATATTGGCCTATTCTATTCGCACGGCCTCTTTAGGCCGCAGAAACAACAAAACCCGCTGAGCCGAAGCTCAAACGGGTTTTGCTCCACGTTAGTACGCGATTCACGCGGCCACGCGCTGAACCTTGCCGGCCTTGAGGCACTTGACGCACACGCGCAGACGAGTGTTCTCGCCATCAATCGTGGTGCGTACAGACTGCAGGTTCGGGCGGAAGCTACGCTTGGTACGACGGTGCGAATGGGAAACGGTGAAACCGGTCTGCGGTCCCTTGCCGCACACTGCGCAACGAGCTGCCATGATGGACTCCCTTAACCTTGATGTGTCAAGTCTTTCACGCATTCGACCGCCGGTTTCACCCGACATGCCGAACACACAACTTCACAAATATATAGCCCAATACCGACAACCGCAACTCTTGCGTGTATCATGGGCGAACCTCGGCGGTTCACGCGCGGTTCGAGCGTAACTTGCGAGTGGGCCATCAGCGGTTCATGAGCGGCTCGGCATTGGTTCGCCAGCGGTCCGCAAGTAGTTCGTCAGCAGTTCGCCAGCGGCGAATTACGCTGCAAATCATAGCGTTTACCCGATAAAACACGCCGGCCTTCCTTTTCCGCATCCAGCAAACTCTCATATAATCTCGGTATAAGAGACGGCAAGGGACGAAGGGGTCCTCGTGCAACTTACGACGAAGGAGGCTGTCATGTTGAATCTCAAGCGAGGTATCGGCACTCACGAGCCCAGCGTGATTTCACTGGGGCAAGTCTGGGTGGACATTATGCTCAATGTGGACAAGGTGCCGGCACAGGGCGGATTCGCCGTGGCCGATCATCCGAAGCCCTCCATTGGCGGCAGCTATCGCGTGCTGCAGGCGGCCAGCCGCATGGGCGTGCCGACCGAGCACGCCGGCATTCTGGGCAACGGCCTGTGGGCGCATTTCATCCGCCAGTCATTCCAAGACAACGGCATTACGCATATCGGCCAGGATCGTCTTGATGAGGATTCCGGCTTCCGCGTGGTGCTGAGCTCCGGCGCGCCGAAGAAGACATTCATCGCTTCCTATGGCGCCGAGGCTCATGGCGACTCGGACACGTTCGACACGCTGGAGCCGCAGCCCAAAGACGTGGTGCACATCAGCGGCAACACACTGATGGACCACACGGCCACCGGCGTGGACGGATTCCTGCTCAAGGCCGGTACCGACCCGGCTGCACGCGACTACACGCTGGTGATCAGAAATTCCCTTCAGAGCCTGGATCACACCATAATAGACCTGGAGGTCCTTTACTCCAACATTGCCATTGTCTCGTTCCTCCTTATTCTCCCAGATATGCAGTGATAACCGTCGGGTCTTTCAGCACTGCAGATGTCTCACCCTGGATCAGTACCTGACCGAAGTTCAGAACTGTAAGTTCCTCACAGATACCGCCCACCAGTTTCATGTCGTGCTCGATCAGAAGAACAGTCATATCAAAATGCTCCCGCACAAAACGGATAGTATCCATCAGCTCCTGTGTCTCATTCGGGTTCATACCAGCCGCCGGCTCATCCAGGAGAAGAAGCTTCGGCTCTGTGGCAAGAGCTCTGGCGATCTCCAGCTTACGCTGTTTACCATAAGGCAGGTTTCCTGCCAGAGTATCTGCTTCCTTATCCAGATCAAACACCCTCAGTATCTCCATTGCACGTTCATTCATCTCTTTTTCTACCTTATAATATTTCGGCAGTCTTAAGATCCCGGTCAGTGTGGAATATGGATGATGATTGTGAAGTCCTACTTTTACATTGTCAAGAACCGGCATGTCCTTGAAAAGACGGATATTCTGGAAAGTTCTTGCGATTCCGGCCTTGTTGATCTCAATGGTGCTTTTTCCTGTGATGTCCTGGCCGTCAAGTTTAATGATTCCCTCTGTAGGCTTATACACGCCTGTGAGAAGATTGAATACTGTTGTCTTACCGGCACCGTTAGGTCCGATCAGTCCATAGAGCTGTCCCTTCTCAATGGTCATATTAAAGCCGTCAACAGCACGAAGACCGCCGAACTGGATAGACAGATTATTTACTTCCAGCATTGCCATGATCAGGCCACCTCCTTTTTCTCTTTTTTGCCTTTGAATTTCTCTACCATACGTGCTCTCCAGTCTCTTGCTGCCGGTGCCCAGTTAAAGAGCATCATGATGATCAGCACGATGGCATAGATCAGCATACGGTAGTTTGCAAATCCGCGGAGAAGCTCAGGCAGCGCATAAAGGATAATGGTTGCGATGATCGATCCTCTGATATTTCCGATCCCGCCAAGTACCACATATACCAGTACCAGGATGGACATATTATAATCAAATACAGATACCTTCAGAAGAGAAAGATTATGTGCATACAGCACGCCTGCCACTCCTGCAAGGGCTGCGGAAATTGTAAATGCAAGCAGTTTGTATCTGGTGATATTGATTCCTACGGATTCTGCTGCGATACGATTATCTCTGGTTGACATAATTGCACGACCACTTCTGGAATTTACCAGGTTCTGTACAATAAACAGAGTCAGAAGGAGCAGGAGCACACCGATCAGGAAAAAGTAACTCTTGATATCTTTATAAAGGGTTGCTGTTCCGGAAATACCAAGGGCACCCTTGAGGATCTGCTTTCCGCCGGCTTCCAGATGAAGACCTGCCGCACTGGTTGCAACGTGAATACCCTTGTCATCCACACCAATGTAAAGCACGTTGATCAGGTTCTTGATGATCTCACCGAATGCCAGTGTAACGATGGCAAGATAATCCCCGCGGAGACGAAGTACGGGGATACCGATGATCACACCGAACAGGGCTGCAACTGCCGCACCTACAAGGATTGCAAGGATAAGGCGCGGAACCTGCGGGATAGAATCTGCAGCCACCTGAGAAAACAGGGCGCTGGAAAAGGCTCCCACGCACATAAAGCCTGCATGTCCAAGACTCAGCTCACCGGAAAAACCAACTACCAGATTCAGCGAAACGGATGCGATGGTATAAACACAAAGAGGAACCAGAAGTCCCATAAGCAGTCTGGAAAGATTTCCTGTTGAGGAAAGCGCCTGCACAATGACAAAAAGTACAATGACGATTCCATAATTGATCATATTGTTTCTTGTTATTTTGTTCTTCATATTCTTCATATCGGCCACCTTACACTTTCTCCTGGATGTTCTTGCCGAACAATCCGGTAGGTTTTACAAGAAGCACGACGATCAGGACTGCAAATACGATCGCATCTGCAACCTGGGAAGAAATATAAGCTTTTCCGAAGATCTCGATGATTCCCAGAAGGATGCCGCCGACCATAGCTCCCGGAATCGAACCGATTCCACCGAATACAGCAGCTACGAAAGCTTTGATACCAGGCATGGCTCCTGTGTACGGAGTCAGTGTCGGATAAGTCTGACAGAGCAGAAGGCCTGCGATCGCTGCAAGTCCGGAACCGATGGCAAATGTGAGGGAAATTGTCGCATTGACGTTAACTCCCATCAGCTGTGCCGCATCTCTGTCCTCGGAAACCGCCTGCATGGCACGGCCAGGTTTTGTCTTTTTTTACAAAGAGGGAAAGTCCCACCATGATAATGATACATGCAAGGATGGTTACGATGGTGATTCCCTTGATGGTAAGCTCACCGTCAAACAGTGTGATGGACGGAACTTTGATAACAGCTACGAAACTCTTGGCATCTGCGCCGAAGATCAGAAGTGCCAGGTTCTGAAGCAGATAACTGACACCGATAGCCGTGATAAGAACGGCCAGGTTTGAGGAAGCTTTTCTAAGCGGACTGTAAGCTACCTTCTCAATGACAACACCAAGCAGTGTACAGATCACAACGGAAAGGATCACAGCAAGGATCGGTGACATGCCGCCTCTTGTGATACAGGTAAGGATGATATAAGCTCCCACCATGATAACATCTCCGTGTGCGAAGTTCAGCATCTTGGCAATACCATAAACCATGGTATATCCAAGTGCGATGATCGCATAGATACTGCCAAGACTGATGCCGTCTTTTAAATAAGATATAAAACTCATAACGCACCTCTTTTAATTGTTTATTGATAAGGGAAAAAGGGGACGGTTCCCACTAAAGGTGACCGTCCCCTGACCCCTAACGTTAACAGAAATTACTTATTTCATCTCTACATAAGCACCGTCTTTGATCTCGAATGCTTTCGGCTCTTTATCACACTCGCCATCCTCGGTCCATTTTGCTTTTCCGGTAAGTCCGTCAAGCTCGATGTTTGCCATGGATGCGCTCATTGCTGCACTGATGTCTGCATTTTCCATATCTGGTGTGATCTTTGCATCGTCAGCTGCAAGCTGCATTGCGTAAAGTACATCATATGTATCTGCCGCAAACTGGTTCGGGATCTCACCGTTGTGAGCATCGCCGTATGCTTTTACGAAGTTCTGGCTCTTCTCATCTGTGGATGTTGCTGAGAATGGTGTCAGGAGCATAACGCCCTCTGCAAGAGATTTATCAAAGTTCTCTACGTTAAGGATACCATCCATACCGTCTACACCGAAGAATTTAATATCCATTCCTGCCTCAGATGCCTGCTGAAGGATCAGCGCATTGTCGGAATAGTAGTTCGGAAGGAAAAGAAGCTCAGCGCCGCTCTTCTTGATCTTTGCAAGCTGTACAGAATAGTCTGTGTTGCTGTCTGTTGTGTAAGCCTCATCTGCAACTACTTCAAGTCCGTCATCAGCAGCTGCTGCAACGAATGCGTCATGTACACCGGAGTTGTAGTCAGCAGCAGAATCATAAAGTACTGCTACTTTCGTTGCAAGTTTGTGCTCGGAAATGTACTGAGCAGATTTTGTTCCCTGTGCCGGGTCTGTAAAGCACATACGGAACTCGTTTGTTCCTGCTGTGATACAGTCAAGTGCTGTTGCGGATGGTGTGAAGAGGAATGTATCCTCAGCTGCCTCAGCTCCTACTGCGATACAGGAACCGGATGTTACAGTTCCACAGAGCATCTGCATTCCTTTATCGATCAGGTCATTGTATGCGTTAACAGCCTTCTCCGGATCTCCCTGGTCATCACCTGCGTCAAGAATCTCTACTTTATATCCGTTGAATCCACCGTTCTCGTTGATCTCATCAGCTGCGATCTTGGCTGCGTTGTATACGTTGGTACCGTACTGTGCGTAATCACCTGTCATCGGTCCGATTACACCGATCTTAAATGTCTCATCATCTGCCGCAAAAACTGATGCAGGCATCATCATAGCTGCTGTCATCGCTGCTGCTGATGCAACGCCGATTACTTTCTTCCAATTCTTCATAATAATCTCTCCTCCTGCGCTTTGTCGCGTTACTAATGTTTAATGGTAAAATTATAGCATCGCATATTTTTTATTTCAAGGACAAATTTTGTTATCTGCTGTTTTTCGTCTGATTGCACAACACGGACACTTGTCCGCTGTACAGCTTGTGTTGTTTTTCGGCAAATTGTCTGAATTTTTTCGCAAAAAAAATCCAGGGAAAACTCCCTGGACTTCTTCGTCTCTTAATACTTTACTTATGCGATTGCTTTCTTAGCGATCTCAGCAAGTGCTGTGAAGCCTGCTGCATCGTTAACTGCCATCTCTGCAAGCATCTTTCTGTTGATGTCGATGTTTGCAACTTTAAGGCCGTGCATCATTTTGCTGTAGGAAAGTCCGTTCATTCTTGCTGCTGCGTTGATACGAGCGATCCAGAGCTGTCTGAACTGACGTTTCTTCTGCTTTCTTCCTGCATAGGAGCTTGTAAGAGCTCTCATTACAGACTGTTTAGCTACTCTATACTGTTTGGAACGGGCTCCTCTGTAGCCTTTTGCCAGTTTTAATGTACGGTTATGTCTTTTCTTTGCGTTTAATCCGCCTTTAATTCTTGCCATTTCTTAATTCTCCTCCTGTTCGTCTTCTCTATCTTATAAATATGGTAATGCTTTCTTCATGCTCTTTACGTTAGTAGAATCAACAACAGTAGCTTTTCTCAGATTTCTCTTTCTCTTCTGAGATTTCTTTGTTAAGATATGGCTCTTGTAAGCTTTATTTCTTACTAATTTTCCTGTTCCTGTCTTTTTAAAGCGCTTTGCTGCTGCTCTGCAAGTTTTAATTTTTGGCATTATGAATTCCTCCTTGATTTGGTACTTCTAAATTTTATATAGCATCCCGTTCTGCCCGGCTGTTGCCGTGAAGACTGAGATATCTACCGTTTCTCAGTCAGAAACATAGTCATGCTTCTGCCTTCTATCTTCGGAGCCTTCTCTACAGTCGCTATATCGGACAGAAGATCTGCGAAGTCGTCAAGCACATGCTTACTGCTGGCCATGTGTGCCATCTCTCTTCCGCGGAAACGAAGTGTAACCTTAACTCTGTCACCCTTGCTAAGGAACTTTCTTGCTGCATTTACCTTCGTCTTCAAATCATTCGTATCAATGTTCGGGGAAAGACGCACTTCTTTGACATCGATGGTTTTCTGCTTTTTTCTGGCCTCTTTTTCTTTTCTTGCAAGCTCGTAACGGTATTTACCGTAATCGATGATCTTGCATACCGGCGGTTTCGCCTGTGGGGCAATCTTTACAAGGTCAAGTCCTGCCTCCTGCGCTTTCGCCATCGCTTCTCTGGCGGACACGATTCCAAGCTGAGCTCCGTCCGGACCAATCAAGCGTACCTCTCTGTCTCTGATCTGTTCGTTAATCATTAAACCGCTAATTGTTGTACACCTCCATGAACATGATAGAATTATTTTTTCTCATTAATGTAGCTAAATGCCACACAAAAAAAGCGCAGACAGATGTCCACACTTCAAACAATTACACCTGCGCACCGATGGTTGATCCGTTCGCAGTACTGTGCAATATTGACCTGAGTCGCTTATCTTCAGCGCTGAGGTGAGAGTGAACTCTGCTTTCTTTTCGCTACGTACTTTAAGAGGATACCATGGTGTCTGCTATTTGTCAACTGTTTTTTTATATTATTATGTATTTTTTTGAGTATGATTTTTTCTTCTTCCGGACATACTATGCAACATCGGAATCTGTCAAGCCTTACCGCAGTGCTGACGATCAGACAGGGTGCGCATTCCGGCAGGCTGACGGTTTCCGGTAAAATCATAATTATCAGGAGGACACTTTTATGACAAATCTTAAATGTTCCGCACACAACTGCTACTATAACAAAAATTCTCTCTGTTCCCGGGGAGCCATCAATGTTGAAGGAGCAGACGCACGTTATGCAGATGATACCGCCTGTGAAAGCTTCCGTGCTCAGGAAGAAGGTTCTGTAAAAAAATGCCGCAGATCCCTGCTATGGGTGTGAGACCGTTAACATCGACTGCAAAGCACACAACTGTACCTACAATGAGCACTGCAAATGCACCGCAGCTTCCATCAATGTATCCGGTGCCAATGCTCATCGCTGCTGTGATACAAAATGTGATACTTTTCACTGCGAATGCTGATATCCTGAACGGAACTCCTGTTTCCATACAGAGCAGTCATTCCTGTTTCTTTTGATCGAAGAGTCAAAAAGATCCGGCAACGTTCCAGATGGAACCTCTGCCGGATCTTATCATGTTCATTTATTATCTGTTCTTAAGAAAATCCGGGATCTGGATGTCCTTTTTCTGAACAGTGCTTGTAGGAGCCTTTGTTCCAAACTGTGTGGAATTCATAGTCGGCAGGCTGAAGCTTGGCATGTTAAGGTTCATGCCACCTGGCTGTGACTGGCTTGTTTTTTTGGTGTTTCCAAATACAGAATTGGAAGCTCTGTTTCCAAATGGTGTGTTCTGAAGGTTATTGTCTGTAAGACCTGTAGCAATAACTGTAATTCTTGCATAATCTGCAACAGAATCATCATACATAGCACCAAAGATGATGTTTGCTTCCTCACCTGTAAGCTCCTGTACATAGCTTGCGGCATCATTGGCATCCATAAGAGAAATATCTCCGGAAATATTGATGATCACATGAGTAGCGCCCTTGATGGTTGTCTCAAGAAGCGGAGAAGATACCGCCTGCTGTACAGCCTCCATAGCCTTGTCATCGCCTCTTGCCTCACCGATACCGATGTGAGCGATTCCCTTGTCTGTCATGACTGTCTGCACATCTGCAAAGTCAAGGTTGATCAGAGCCGGCAGATTGATCAGGTCTGTGATACCCTGTACTGCCTGCTGAAGAACTTCATCAGCCTTACGCAGTGCTTCCGGCATGGTTGTTCTTCTGTCAACGATCTCAAGTAACTTGTCATTGGGGATGACAATCAAAGTGTCAACTGCTTTCTTCAGATTCTCGATTCCCGCAAGTGCATTGTTCATACGGGTCTTTGCTTCAAAACGGAAAGGCTTGGTAACAACACCGACAGTCAGGATACCCATCTCTTTTGCCGCACCGGCAATCACAGGAGCAGCTCCGGTTCCGGTTCCGCCTCCCATACCACAGGTAACGAAAACCATGTCCGCTCCCTCGATGATCTTCTTAACTTCCTCAATGCTCTCCTCAGCTGCCTTCTGTCCAACCTCCGGCTGTGCGCCGGCGCCGAGACCTTTCGTAATTTTCTCACCAATCTGAAGTACAGTCGGAGCTTTACACAGTGTCAGAGCCTGTTTATCGGTATTAACACCTACAAACTCTACTCCGCCGATGGCCTCTTCCACCATTCTGTTTACCGCATTATTACCTGCGCCACCTACTCCAATTACAATAATTTTCGCAGAAGACTCAGCCTCATTCGTCATTATCTCTAACAATGTACTTCCTCCTTTATTTCTACCTGATATCCGATTCAGTGTAATAATCTATTCCAAGCTACATATACACATAGTTATATCATATATTTTTTTTGGGAATTAATCAACCATTAATTTTGTTTTTTTATACTTTTTTCACTAAATTTCGGCACTGTTTCTATTAACCGAAACATTTACAAAACAATCTCTGGCAAAATGCCCAAATACCGGTACTATGCATTAAGAAAGCTTTTTTATCTTTACTCATAATCGTACTCATCACTGTAATCGCTGTACGTATTTTCATCATAATCCTCAGTGCCTTCTTCCTGATCACTGCTGTAATCAGCCTCTTCCTCGGTACTGTCCGTACTGCTGTCTGAAGAGTCTTCTTCATTTTCTGTATCTTCGGTATCCGTACTCTGAGCATCTGGATCTTCGGAGTCTGTTCCGTCTCCGGAGCTTTCTGCCGAAGCCTGATAATCCTCCAGAGTGCCTACATAATTGCCATCACGGTCATATTCACTGACTCCGTCATAGCCTCCGTCTTCCCGGTAACCGCCCTTCCAGTTTCCTTTTTCTGCCATGGTTTCTTCTGTGGGGGCTTCGCCTACATAGGTCATGTTGGCATCGTACTCACCACTGCCTGTGTAATCTCCCTCTTCATCATAGCCACCTACCCAGTTTTCCTGCGCATACTCCAGATCCGTCTGCGGTTTCGGTCCTACATAGTTGCCATTTTCATCGTATTCGCCTTCTCCGGTGTAATTTCCTTCCTCATCATAGCCTCCGGTCCAGTTTTCTGTGGAAGTCTGGCTCTCATCCTGTTCCTGCTCCAGGGTAATGTTCTTGGAATTATCATTTACATTTTCTGCATGGAGAATTCCTTTTTTTCCGGAAATCATCGGAAGGATAGCCAGAACTCTGGTCATTTTGTCTTCCAGATATTCATCCTTTCCAAGTTTAACCGTGATATCCCCGTAAACAAGACTGATCTGTCCGTCATCTTCAAATTCAATGTGATCCGGAACCTTATCATTTTTTGCAAAAATAGTAGAAAGAGCAACTGCCGTGTTCATCACCGTTTCATCCTTTGATGGGGAGTTTCTCGTTCTGGATCACTTTTTTGACTTTGATCCCGTCAAAAAACGGGATTTTTTCGTCACGTTCCGTGGATCCTTCCACAAAAATACCGTTTCTGTCAAAATAAATGTAACTGTCCAGATAAGGGATACAACCAACGATATCCTTCTCCTTCACACTGACACAGATGGTGTGCCGGTTCAGCCTTGTTACGGTATAGCCTTCTACAAAAGGAACATCTTTTGTGTTCTGCTTAGTATAAAGAAGCGGTGCAAAAACAGAATTGGATGCCAGCGGTCCCCTGAGTACCATCTTCCTGATCTGTTTTTCGGAGTAATGGCTGCTGCCCATCACCTGCACTTCATCTACCTGATAATACGTAAAAAAGAAAATAATTCCTGCCAGCAGCAGGACAAGAAGTACGCCAACTGCTTTCAGTGACTTTTTTTTGATGTTTTCATAAAGTTCCTCTGTCCTTTATCAGCAGACCGCCCAGTGCGGTCAGATCCTCACAGATATGTTCATAGCCTCTTTCTATGAAACAACAGCCCCGGATCCTGGTAATCCCCTGCGCGGCAAGTGCTGCGATCACAAGTGCCGCACCACCGCGAAGCTCCTCTGCTTCCACAGTACAACCGGTCAGGGGCTGCCCTCCGTATATCACAGCAACTCCATCCCGGATCTGGATCTGTGCTCCCATTTTACAGAGCCATGAGGCTGTTTTATATCTGTCTTCAAAAATCTTCTCGCGGATCCTGCTCACTCCCGGGATCGTGGCCAGTACCGCCATCGCAGGAGACTGCAGGTCTGTAGGAAATCCCGGATAAACTTCTGTTTCCAGAAGCTCCAGGGGAAAACCTGTATTTTTTCCGTTGACTATTAGTTTACCACCTACCCTGCGGCATTGTCCACCCATTTTCCGATATACATCCAGGATTCCACCCATTTCCTCCAGAGGCGGATTTTCCAGGATGATCTCTCCTCTGGTTGCCGCCGCTGCCATAAGATAGGTTCCGGCGACAATACGGTCTGGTGGAATGCAGTCATCGCCGGCTTCAAGCTTCTCCACTCCTTCAATACAGATACAGCCTTTTTCACGAATCCGGATCTTTGCCCCCATTCCGGTAAGATAATGGCAAAGCCAATAAATTTCCGGTTCACAGGCACAGCCGTTAAGAACTGTTTTCCCCTCTGCAAGGACCGCTGCCAGAATGCCCTGTTCTGTAGCGCCTACACTTCTTTTTTGAAAAAACATCTCTGCACCGCGGAGTTTTTCCACAGGATGCCCGGATCATCCCGCCGTTTTCCACCACAGCTGCCCCAAGGCGGCGCAAAACCTGGATATGAAGATCTACCGGCCGCTTTCCGATCACACAGCCTCCGGGATATCCTGTCTGTGCCATTTTTGCTCCGCCCCAGCATTGCTCCCATTAAGATCACGGAAGAACGCAATTTTTCCGGAATAACACTCCGGTATCATGGTGCCGTCCGCATGGCTGCAGTCCAGATAAAGATCTTGACCTTCCCACCAGGTTTCTGCCCCCAGATATTTCAGGATCTTTTTCCATCAAATATACATCACTGATTTTCGGGCATCCCCGCAGTACACTGGTCCCGGTGCTTAAGAGTGCTGCTGCCATAACCGGAAGTGCCGCATTTTTTTGACCCCTGGATCCGGACGCTTCCATGCAGCGGCCTGCCTCCGGTCACGATGATCTCATCGATCTCATTCAAGTATTCCACTCCTAAAAGGGCCTCTTACTTGTTATTCTATGTGATCCTTCCATGTCTGTGACTGCTGACACTTAAGGCCAGCCCCATTTCCCCCAGAAGAAAAACAACAGAAGTTCCGCCATAGCTTACAAAGGGCAGAGTGATCCCGGTGTTGGGAATCGTATTCGTTACTACTGCAACATTCAGGACTACCTGGATCGCCATATGTGCCATGATCCCGGCGCACAGCAGCGTTCCCTGCAGATCCCGGCAGTTTAATGCCAGAATACAAAGCCTCCAGATCAGAATACCAAACAGAAAAAGTGTCAGAAAGGCTCCCAGTATCCCCGTTTCCTCACACACAATAGAAAATATCATATCATTCTGGGCTTCCGGGACAAATCCCAGCTTCTGCAGACTGTTCCCGAACCCCTTGCCGAAGATCCCTCCGCTTCCGATCGCATACAGGCCCTGTATAGTCTGAAATCCTTTTTCATATTTTTCCGGATCCCGCCAGATTGCCAGGCGTTCCAGACGATAACTCTCCGCAGCAAGAAAAACCACAATAAATCCTATCCCCGCACCTCCAAGTGCGAGAAACTGCAGATACCTGGGATTGGCCACAAAGATCAGCAGCACACCGATTCCCAGAATGATCACCGCTGTGCTTAAGTTATTGGAGCCCACCAGACCTGCTACCGGAAGCAAAGTCATCATAGTCCTGCAGATAAACCAGAATCCGGTTGTTTTGCTTTTTGTATTGCTGATCTGCCACACCAGAAACAATATCACTGCCACCTTGGAAAACTCCGACGGCTGAAAGGAAAGCGGCCCCAGGTTCAGCCACCTCTTCGATCCATTGATCTCCTGTCCGAAAAGCAGGACTGCAGCAGACAGAAAAAGTGAAAAAATATAGGCAGCCGGCGCCAGCTTTACAGACAGCCGGTAATCTACCCGTGATGCCAGATACATAACAAGCAGCCCCAGTGCCGTGGCAAAGAGCTGCTTTTTAAAATAATAGGCAGAGTCGTGGAAACGTACTCTGCCATTATATTCACTTGCCGAAAAAAGCGCCCCGAGTCCCAATACCACCAGAATCAGAACCAGTACCCAGAGAACGGTATCTGTCTTTCCGGTCTGTTTCTGTCCTGCCTTCATGCATGGCCTCCACAGTGGTCTTTATTTCAGCTTATGTATGTATTTTTCGGATTATTACAGTGCTTTCACATATTCCTTGAACATGTCACCGCGCTGCTCATAATTATCAAACTGTCCCCAGCTTGCACATGCCGGTGAAAGCAGAACTGCATCTCCGGGATTGGCTTTTTCCGCACAGACCCGGACAGCTTCCTTCAGATCCTCGCAGAGGATGATATCTGTAAATCCAAGACGTTCTGCTGCTGCTTTGATCTGCTCTTTCGTCTGACCGATGAGAACAAGATAACGGACTTTTCCGTCGAAGGATTCTATCCACTCATCATAGCTGGATTCCTTGTCATAGCCGCCGCCGATCAGAAGAGTCGGACGGTTCATTGCCTGAATCCCCTTGATGGCCGCATCCGGGTTGGTTCCCTTGGAATCGTTGTAATATGCAACACCGTTTTTCTCTGTCACATACTCGATCCTGTGTGGAACTGCCACAAACTCACAGACACTCCTGCGGATACTCTCCACAGAAACTCCCGCATAATATGCCATGGCTGCTGCTGCCATTACATTCTCGTGATTATGACGTCCCAGGATCTTAAGCTCTCCGGTTTTTACGATCGGGATCTCTTCTTTTTCTGTTTTGAGAATGATCTGGTCTCCGTCCAGATAGATTCCCCTATCCAGTTTGCGAAGACTTGAGAAATATACCACCTTCGGAACGATATTTTCACCGAATTTACGAAGGACTTCATCCTCGTAATTCAGAACACATACATCTTCCGGTCCCTGATTTTTGGTGATCAATTCTTTTACACGGATGTATTCCTCCATGGTATGATGACGGTTCAGATGGTCCTCTGTGATGTTGAGGATCGCACTTACCTTCGGGCGGAACTGGTCAATGGTCTCCAGCTGGAAGCTGCTGATCTCCGCAACAGTTACGGAATCCTCCCTCATCTCCAATGATTTGGATGTATATGCAGTTCCGATATTTCCTACAACAAATACAGATTCACGGGCATCTCCCATGATCTTTCCGAGGAGTGCTGTAGTTGTTGTCTTACCGTTGGTTCCTGTGATCGCAAGAACCTCTCCCTTGCCTGTACGGTAGGCAAGCTCCACCTCGCTCCATACCGGAAGGCCCTTTTCATAGAAGCTCTTTACCAGCGGAAGGTCTGTGGGAACTCCCGGGCTTAGCACTACGAGATCAAGACTGTCCAGCGCTCTCTCCGGAAAATCTCCGGCCCAGATCTCCGGGGTGTATTTTCCGTTTGTTTTATGTAAAACTACCTCTTTATCAAGATCTGCGTTTCCGTCATAGATCACCGGCTGTGCTCCTGCACTTCCAAGCAGATCAGCTGCTCCGATGCCGCTTTTTCCGGCTCCGAAAACGAGAACCTTTTTTTCCTTTTAAATCCATTTTTCTGTTCCTCCTTATAATGCCAGGAGAGCGATCAGGCACATAATAGCAGTTACAACAGAGAACACTGCAACAACTCGTGTCTCGGACCACCCACAAAGCTCAAAATGATGGTGGATAGGCGCCATCTTGAAGATTCTTTTTCCGTGTGTTGCCTTGAAATAGGATACCTGGAGCATAACAGACAATACCTCCACAAGGTAGATCAGTCCGACCAGGATGATAAACAGCGGCATCTGCATGGCATAAGCCACACCAGCCACAAAGCCCCCCAATGCCAGAGAACCGGTGTCTCCCATAAATACCTTGGCAGGATATACATTAAACAGAAGGAATCCCATAAGACTGCCCACAACTGCACAGGTGATAGGTTCCACACCACTTTTCATTCCAAGGGAAACCACCGTAAAGAATACTGCCACGATCAGGGTAACACTGGAAGCCAGTCCGTCAAGTCCATCCGTAAAATTGACTCCGTTTACTGTACCGATCACCGCCAAAAACAGTACCGGAACCGCAAACCATCCCAGGTTCAGATAATGTCCGCTCCAGAACGGGATCTTCATAGTCAGGGATACGTTGGAATAATTTACAAGATAAAAAGCAAATACAGCTGTCACAACGATCTGCAGTGCCATTTTCTGCCATGGCAGAAGTCCGTCAGAACGCTTCAGGACTACCTTCAGATAATCATCCAGAAATCCGATCAGTCCAAATCCCAGTGTCAGGAAAAGTACCGGGATGATCATCGGATAATCTCTGATATAAAACAGTGATGTTACAGTTGTTGCAATGAGAAAGATCACTCCACCCATAGTAGGGGTGCCATTCTTTTTCAGGTGAGACTGCACACCCAGCTCTCTCTCTGTCTGTCCCATTTTAAGTCTTCTTAAAAAAGGGATAACAATCGGTCCTAATACAAGGCTGATCGCAAATGAGATCAGCACAGGGATCACAACATGAAACTCCATCCTCACACCTCTAATTCTTTCGTTTTTTTATACTTCTTCAACAGTATAAGGCTTTTTATCCTCATTAATCAACCCCATCTGCCCGGTTTTCCCCGGATGGAGTTTCCGTAACTGTCCTCTCGATTCCAAGATAGGGAAGTACATTTTCAAAATACTGCGTACCACCGGTGCGGCAATGATCCCACCATAATACATACCCTGAGGTGCATAGATGATACAAAGAGCCAGGACCTTCGGATCTTCTGCCGGGGCAAACCCCAGGAATGAAGAAATATATC
>ENA-OPZZ01000343-OPZZ01000343.1-human-gut-metagenome-genome-assembly--contig:-NODE-343-length-37521-cov-3.493528_pt1 | contig 37521 bp, 41 predicted proteins | sample MGYA00242487_ERZ504511 | MGnify/ENA primary metagenome ERZ504511 (study PRJEB26092, sample SAMD00036241) | human gut metagenome | host: Homo sapiens | study: EMG produced TPA metagenomics assembly of... | reverse complement strand
TTAGTGCGCACGATTAAATTTTTTAAGACAAAAAAGAGGAGGAAATAAAATGTTTAACAAGCTTGAGAAAATACTTATGCCAATGTCTGATGTGCTAAGTAAAAACAGAGTCTTGATTGCCATTCGTGATGGCTTCTTAATAGCCACGCCATTACTAATCGTCGGTTCGATCTTCTTATTGATCGCCAATTTTCCGATACCCGGATGGTCTGAGTTCTGGACAGGAGTATTTGGGGCAGGCTGGGAGGAATGGTTCAAAGCCGTATCCCGTGCAACCTTTAACTGTACCGCTTTACTGACTTGTTTGGGTACTGGCTATGCTATGGCCAGAGAGTTTGGTGGAGATAAGATACAGGGTGCAGCCGTTGCCTTAGTTTCATTTTTCATCCTGCAGCCGGTCATTCACGATGCGGTAAATGATGCGGGAGAAGTGGTTTTAGAAGGTGCATTTGCAGGTTTATCCTTTGATAATATCGGTACGGACGGTATCTTCATGGCTCTGTGCTGCTCTATACTCTGCGTACTTCTGTTTATCTGGGTTTACAAAAAGGGATGGACATCAAAATGCCAAAGGGTGTGCCACCTGCTGTAGCGGACTCCTTCGCTGCATTGGTACCTAGTGCCATCGTTTTACTGGTATGCTTCCTGATTCGTATTTTCTTTGAATTTACACCATTTGAAACTGCACAGGGATTTGTATTCACCGTACTTCAGACGCCTATGAAAGGACTGGGGGATACTCTGGGGGCAAATGCTATTTACAGCTTCATGTGTACATTCCTCTGGTTCTTCGGTATAAACGGTCCTGCCGTAATGAACTCTGTATACTTCATCGGCAACGTATTAACGGCCGATCAGCTGCTTGCATTTGAAGCAGGAACGCCGAATAATGAACTACCGCATATCTTTACCAATCCGTTCTCAAACTTCTTCACGAACTTTGGCGGCGGTGGAAGTACGCTATCGCTCGTTATTTGTATGCTGCTGTTCTGTAAATCTGAACGTATCAAGGTGTTGGGTAGATTAAGCATTGTTCCGGGTATTTTCGGTATCAATGAACCAATCATTTTCGGATTGCCTATCGTATTAAACCCGATTATGATTATACCGTTCATCTTTGTACCATTATTTAATTTAGTTACATCCTACTTACTGACAATAGCAGAAATTCTGCCAAAGACAACCGGTGTCAACTTACCGTGGACGACTCCAATCGGATTCTCCGGCTGGTTATCAACAGGAAGCTGGATTGCCGCAGTATGGCAGATTATTCTGCTGGTTATCGGATGCTGTATCTATTTCCCATTCATTAAAGCGCTCGATAAAGGTTATTTGCATGATGAAGAAAATTCAGAGGGTACAGAGGAAGAAGATATTTCATTTGATGATTTATCATTGGATGATCTGTAACATACCAGACGCTATTCTTACACAGCTATAGACTGAGCGGGTTTCACATCTGTTGTATTGCACCAATAAGATGCGAAGCCTCTTTTTCTTAGCTGGCCCCCCTTCCAATCTCAATAGATATATATTATGAAAATGTGATAAGCATGAATTACAGCTCTTTCTTTGCGACTCAAGCAATACGATGTTAGCCGGAAATTTCAAGCCCGTTATGACTCCTGTTATCGTGCATTTGCTTCCTCTTTTTCGCATGAAAAAAGCGGTTATTAAATATTGGTCATAGTTATATTTCCTAACAGCTAGGAAATATAATTGGTTATATTGCACATGAAAAGGATTTATAATGAATTGGTAAGGGAGGATGATGTATGAAACGACTTTATTTGTTCTGTGACCAGGGAATGTCTACAAGTTTACTGGCAAGCCGTATGCAGGACTGTGCGGATAAACACATGCTTCCAATCGAAGTTAATGCATTCTCTTATAAAAAGATGCAAGGCATCGTTGAAGAAAAACATCCGGATATCATCCTGCTGGGTCCACAGGTAAAATATCTTTTTGATGAGACGAAGAAACGCTTTGATGAGCGAATCCCTGTCATGCTGATTTCACAGGAGGATTATGGGATGATGGATGGTGAAAAAAGTATTAAAGAAAGCATTGCTTCTGCTGCAGAAAAGAAAGCGAGGAGAATTATAAAATGAAAGTATTGATGGTATTTGATCAAACGCAGGCAGGACTTGGCGGAAAAGAAAGTCCTGATTTGGCAATGGGAGGAAAACCGATGGCAATAGGTTCATGTCATATGTTTGAAAAGACTTTAACGGATATGGGAGGAAGCATCTGTGCAACACTGTATTGCGGTGATGGAACCTTTGCACAGGATCCGGATACCAACGGAAAAAGATTTGCTGCTATGAGCAAGAAGCTCAATCCGGATGTGGTAATCTGCGGTCCGTGCTTTAATTACGGGAACTATGGAAAAATGGCCGCAAAAACAGCTCAGACAATCAATGAGCTGACAGACATACCGGCGTTTGCTATCATGTCTGAGGAATGCGGTACAGCTATTGATGAATTTAAAAATCATGTGACCATTCTTAAAATGCCGAAAAAGGGTGGTACGGGATTACCGCAAAGTCTGGCAATGATGTGTGAGTTTGCCCTGAAGCTTGCGAAAAAAGAAGATGTCAGTGATATGATCAAGGAATATGCATATCATTAAAGGCCTTATTGATTACATGGAAAGCAGCTGTTTTGCTGCTTTTCTTTTTTTCCTAATACATAGGAAGCAATCTTCAAATACATTATTTCTAAAAGGCTTATAATGAATTTATGAAAGAGAAAGAGGTGTATTTATGTTGACGAATGAAACGATTGCTTTAATGGAGGAGTTAACACAGGCTGTTGGTATCTCCGGAGATGAAAGGAATATCTCAAAAATTATGAAAACGCATATGGAGCCCTATGCTGATGAAATTATATACGATAATCTGGGTTCTATCTTCGCCGTAAAGAAAAGCGGAAAACCGAATGCATTAAGAGTGATGATCTGCGGTCATATGGATGAGGTAGGCTTTATGATTACAAGTATTAAGAAGAACGGCCTTGCTGAATTTATATGTATCGGCGGGATGGATGCACAAAGTCTGCATGCACAGCGGGTGCGTTTAAAGGCAGCCAGCGGTAGAGAGTACATCGGTACCATCGTATGTGATAAGGATGAAATAGCCGCCTGCAACACAAAGCATATGCGGATAGATTTCGGTGCGGAAAATGCCGAAATGGCTGCTGATTGGGGCGTTAAGGTTGGAGACAGCGCCGTTCTTGACGGCGGATTTGCCATGCTTGGTGACGGTCATCGCATCCTTTCCAAGGCATGGGATAATCGCTATGGCTGTATTATGGCTATCGAGCTGCTGCAGGCACTGAAGGAAACAAAGCTTGATGTGGATTTGTATATCGGAGCAACCGTACAGGAGGAAGCAGGTATACGGGGTGGAACGACAGCGACAGGACTGATTCATCCGGATATGGGAATCGTTCTTTTGGAAAAGAAGCCGATGAAGAACTTAGAGTTCTTACAGAAAAAGCCAGGACAAAGCAGGCAGAGCTGAACGAGCAGGGTATGGGATCCGAAGTACTCAGGGAAGAACCGTTTACCATTGCCAGAGATTCTCTGGGATTTAAGGTTTATCTCATGAAATGGAACAAGGGAAGAAAAGACTGTACCGTTGAAATTGAAGAAATATGACGAAATATATATAGATCCGTAGAGAATATCTGTGAAGTGTTTTTGCCCGGCAGGGATTGCCTTTTTTAAAAAACACTGGGGTATAATCTAACGGAAAGAGTTAAGAACAGCCCTTTAATAAGAAAGGAGATTTTTAAAATGAAAGTAACACATATTACAGATATTGATAAATTTTTTGAGGTAATTGACAGCTGCAAGGGTAGAGTAGAGCTTGTAACAGGAGAGGGAGACAGACTGAACCTGAAATCCAAGCTTTCCCAGTATGTATCTCTTGCAAACATCTTTTCCGCTGGTGAGATCCCGGAGCTTGAGATCGTTGCAGCAGAGAAAGAGGATATCGACAAGCTTATGAGCTTTATGATCAACGGCTGATAGGAAGAACGATTTTCAGGGATGTGAGCTTTTCACATCCCTCTATTAATCTGAATATAAAGCAGAATAGGAATGTCTGTTTTGTAAAATGGATATAATGACAGCAGATACAGAAACAGATAGTTTTTCTCTGTCATCATGATCATAACAGGATACAACCAGGGGGTATAATACTTCCTGGTCAAACTACGTTAAAAGGAGTGTATACAAAATGGTTAAAATTGATATTATCTCCGGTTTCCTTGGTGCCGGAAAAACAACTCTGATCAAAAAGCTTCTGAAGGACGGATTTCAGGGTGAGCAGGTAGTTCTGATCGAGAACGAGTTCGGTGAGATCGGTATTGACGGCGGATTTCTGAAAGAGGCTGGGATCCAGATCCGTGAGATGAATTCCGGATGTATCTGCTGCTCTCTGGTAGGAGATTTCGGAACATCCCTGAAAGAGGTTGTTACCAAATACAATCCGGACAGGATCCTGATCGAGCCATCAGGAGTTGGTAAGCTTTCTGACGTTATCAAGGCTGTACAGGGTGTTCAGGACGAGGTTGACATTAAACTGAACAGCTATACAACTGTTGTTGATGCAAAAAAATGCAAAATGTATATGAAGAACTTCGGTGAGTTCTTTGATAACCAGATCCAGTATGCAGGTGCCATCATCATGAGCCGTACCGATATTGCAAGTGAGAAAAAGGTTCAGGAGTCTCTGGAGCTTCTCCGTAGCCTGAATAAGGATGCTGCTATCATCACGACTCCGATTGAGAATCTTGACGGTAAGAAACTGGTAGAGGTTATGGAGCATCCGGTATCCCTGGAGCAGGAGATGCTTGAGGAAGAGCATGAGCATCATCACCACGACGGAGAGTGTGGCTGCGGACATGATCATGAAGAACATGAGCATCATCACCACCATGACGGAGAGTGTGGCTGCGGACATGATCATGAAGAGCATGAGCATCACCATCACCACGACGGAGAGTGCGGCTGCGGACATGATCACGAGCATGAGCACCACCATCATGACGGAGAGTGTGGCTGTGGACATGACCACCACCATCATCATGCAGATGAGGTCTTCACAAGCTGGGGCCGTGAGACTATTAAAAAATATACACGTGAGGGACTTGAGAATATCCTTGAGGCACTTTCCGAGTCTGATAAATACGGTATCATCCTCCGCGCAAAGGGCATGCTTCCGGCAGAGGACGGAACATGGATCTATTTTGATATGGTTCCGGAAGAAACCGAGATCCGTGAGGGCGCACCAGAATATACAGGCCGTCTGTGCGTGATCGGTTCCAAACTTGACGAGCATGCTCTGGAAGAGCTTTTCGGGATCGCATAAAGCATATGATAAAATAAATGTCCGTTTTGACGCAAAACCAAAGCGGAATACAGATATAGATTGTTACAGAAAGGAAACAGATACTGTACATTAAATCGTACAGTATCTGACAGGATGGATTTATGGAAGAGACCAGAGTACCCGTTTATCTGATCACAGGTTTTCTGGAAAGCGGCAAGACCTCTTTCCTGAGCTTTACCCTGCAGCAGGATTACTTTCAGATCGATGGAAAAACACTTCTGATCCTTTGCGAAGAAGGTGAGGAAGAATATGATGAGGAAGCACTGAAACAGTGCAATACCGTTGTGGAGATCATTGACAGCGAGGAAGAGCTTACACCGGAACGACTTGCGGCAATGGAAATCCTGCATCAGCCGGAGCGGGTGATCATTGAGTACAATGGCATGTGGCTGGTAAGTAAATTTGAAGAGATGGAAAAACCGGAAGGCTGGGGCGTGGAGCAGCATATCACCTGTGTGGATGCAAGCACATTCCAGGTTTATATGGCGAATATGAAGTCCCTTTTTATGGACATGGTCCGCAATGCTGATATGGTTATCTTTAACCGCTGCCAGGAGAATGATCCGCTTCCTTCTTACAGAAGAAGCATCAAGGTGGTGAACCAGCGTGCGGAGATTATTTTTGAGGATGAAGAAGGCGAGCTTGGTGATCTTTTTGAGGATGAGATGCCATTTGATATTGATGCGCCGGTGATCGATATTCTTCCGGAGGATTATGGTATCTGGTTTGTGGATTCCATGGATCATCCGGACCGCTATGTCGGAAAAACCGTTCACTTTAAAGCACGTGCCCTGAAGCCGCGTGGAATGGGAAGCAAATTCTTTGTTCCCGGAAGAACAGCCATGACATGCTGTGCAGATGATACCACATTCCTTGGTTATATTTGCAAGAGCGCTTTTGCTCCGAAGATCGCAGAAGGCCAGTGGGTGGATGTTACCGCGAAGGTTGCGTTTGAGAAGAGAATGGAATATCAGGGAGAGGGAATCGTACTTTACGCAGAGCATGTGGAAGTTTGCGAGCCACTTGCTGATGAGATGGTATATTTCAACTGATACGATCAGAGCATTTGTATGCCTTAAGGCATAAGAAGGCCTGGCATTGAAACAGGTAAATTACAGCTGAGGAGTTTTTATGTATTTAATTGCAGGTTTGGGAAATCCGGGAAAGCAGTATGAGGCTACACGCCACAACATGGGCTTTGACACCGTTGACTGTCTTGTGGAGAAGAATAATATCCCGCAGGGTGGCGTAAAATTTAATGCCATGTATGGAAAAGGTATCATCGGCGGTGAAAAAGCTATTCTGATGAAACCGCTTTCCTATATGAATTTAAGCGGTGGTCCGATCCAGGAGATGTCCGGCTATTTCAAGATCGATCCGGAGACAGAGCTGATCGTGATCTACGATGATATCGATCTGGAGCCTGGACAGCTTCGTATTCGCAAAAAAGGCAGTGCGGGCGGACATAACGGGATAAAGGATATCATCCGCCGTCTTGGAACTGAAAAATTTATCCGTATCCGTGTTGGTGTCGGTGCGAAACCGAAAGACTGGGATCTGGCAGATTTTGTGCTGGGGCATTTTTCGGACAGTGACCGCAAGCTTGTGGATGAAGGGATCAATGATGCGGCAGAGGCTGTGGAGATGATCCTGTCCGAGGGCGTAGATGCGGCGATGAATAAGTATAACAGGAAAAAGCCTAAGAATTGAGGTTTGTATGGAAGCATTTTTGCAGCCTCTGCAGGGTCTTGCAGAGTTTGGGGAAATAAAAAAGCGTTGTGGCGCAAACTGCGGAATTCTTAACGTTTCCGGATGCATGGAGTCCCAGAAGGTCCATCTGATGTATGGACTTTCCGGGCTTTTTCCATATCATCTGATCCTTGCGGATGATGAGCGCAACGCAAAGGAAATCTATGAGGATTACCGCTTCTATGACAAAAATGTATATTTTTATCCGGCAAAGGATCTTCTTTTTTTTCAGGCAGATATTCACGGAAATCTTCTGATCCGGCAGCGGATGCGTGTGATCCGGGCACTTCTGGAACAGGAAGAAGTGACCGTTGTTACCAGCATCGACGGATGTATGGATTTCCTGATGCCGCTGGAAAAGATCAGAAGCAGACTTCTTCATTTTAAAAGTGACAGTGTGATCGATCTGGATCAGCTGAAGGAAGAGCTGGTAGAGCTGGGGTATGAACGCACTGGTCAGGTAGAGCTTCCGGGGCAGTTTTCTGTGCGTGGAGGAATCATTGATATCTATTCGCTGACAGAGGATAATCCCTGGCGTATTGAACTGTGGGATGATGAGGTGGATTCTATCCGGAGCTTTGATGCGGAAAGTCAGAGATCTCTGGAAAATGTAGATGAAATTACGATTTATCCGGCCGCAGAAAAGATGGACGGAGAAGATATGGTATCCTTTTCTGGAGTATTTTTCCGGAAGAAAAAACACTGGTATTTCTGGATGAACTGAACCACCTGGCAGAAAACGGCGAGGGTGTGGAGGAAGAGTACCGTCAGAGTCGTATGCACAGAGAGGAAAAAGGCGAGGCAAATCTTCCGGAGCAGTGGCTATGTGGTTTTCAGGAACTGCAGAAGAAGCTGAACAGACGGAATTGTGTGGCTGTATCCGCACTCTCTCCCAGACGTTCCGGATGGAAGATCAATGAGGAATTTGATCTTACGGTGAAGTCTGTAGATTCTTATAACAGCAGCTTTGAGCTTCTGGTAAAGGATCTCCTTCAGTATAAGAGGCAGGGATACCGAATCGCACTGCTCTCCGGTTCCAGGACCAGGGCGGAGCGTCTGGCAAAAGATCTTTCAGAGGAAGGTCTGAATGCTTTTTACAGCCAGGACATGGATCGTATCATCAGTCCCGGAGAGATCATGGTGGTCTATGGTCATGCAAGACGTGGCTTCCAGTATCCGCTGATCAAATTTGCAGTGATGACGGAAACCGATATTTTCGGCAAAGAGCAGAAGAAGCGCAAAAAAAAGAAAAAGTACAGCGGAAACCGGATCCAGGATTTTGCAGAGCTTTCCATTGGAGATCTTGTTGTTCATGAAAAGCATGGACTGGGTATTTATCGTGGAATCGAAAAGGTAGAGGTTGACCGTGTTGTGAAGGATTACATCAAGATCGAATACCGGGGCGGCAGTAATCTCTATATTCTGGCAACCCAGCTGGATGTTTTGCAGAAATATTCCGGATCCTCTGAAAATGCAAAAACGCCCAAGCTGAACAAGCTTGGCGGTCAGGAGTGGAATAAGACCAAGAGTCGTGTTAAGGGTGCGGTAAAAAATATCGCAAAAGAGCTGGTAGAGCTTTATGCAGTACGCCAGGAGAAAGAGGGATATGTCTGCGGACCAGATACCGTATGGCAGAAGGAATTTGAGGAGATGTTTCCCTATGAGGAGACAGAGGATCAGCTGGCAGCCATTGAAGATACCAAGAGAGACATGGAAAGCACCAGGATCATGGATCGTCTTGTGTGTGGTGACGTTGGTTACGGAAAGACGGAGGTTGCTTTAAGAGCTGCGTTTAAGGCAGTACAGGAAAGCCGGCAGGTGGTTTATCTTGTCCCTACCACCATTCTTGCACAGCAGCATTACAATACCTTTGTACAGCGTATGAAAGAATTTCCGGTAAAGGTGGAACTTCTCTGTCGTTTCCGGACATCTGCCCAGCAGAAAAAGGCCATCGAAGGGATCAAAAAGGGGCAGGTAGATATTGTGATCGGCACCCACAGAGTTCTTTCAAAAGATGTGGAATTTAAAAATCTTGGTCTTCTGATCATTGATGAGGAGCAGCGCTTCGGTGTTACTCACAAGGAGAAGATCAAGCAGATGAAAAAAGATGTGGATGTACTGACGCTGACAGCAACGCCAATTCCGAGAACCCTTCATATGAGTCTCATCGGTATCCGTGATATGAGCGTTCTGGAAGAGCCGCCGATGGATCGTGTGCCAATCCAGACATACGTTATGGAGTACGATGAGGAGACTGTCCGGGAAGCCATCCGCAGGGAGCTTCGCCGGGGTGGACAGGTGTATTACGTATATAATCGAGTCAATGACATTGCCGAAGTAGCCCTTCGGATATCCAGACTTGTGCCGGAGGCCAGAGTGGATTTTGCACATGGACAGATGAGTCAGAGGGAACTGGAGCAGGTAATGTATGATTTTATCAATGGAGATGTGGATGTACTGGTTTCCACCACTATTATTGAGACAGGACTGGATATTTCCAACGTAAACACCATGATCATCCATGATTCGGACAGATATGGCCTTTCCCAGCTTTATCAGCTCCGTGGGCGTGTAGGACGTTCCAACAGGACTGCTTATGCATTCCTGATGTATACCAAAAACAAGATGCTCCAGGAGACCGCGGAGAAACGGCTCAGCGCCATGCGGGAGTATTCAGACCTTGGAAGCGGTTTTAAGATAGCTATGAAGGATCTGGAGCTTCGTGGAGCAGGAAATCTTCTCGGTGCGCAGCAGCATGGGCATATGAACGCAGTTGGTTATGACCTTTACTGTAAGATGCTCAGTGAGGCTGTCAAGGAGGCAAAGGGAATCCGGACTATGGATGATTTTGAGACGACCATTGATCTCAACATTGATGCATTTATCCCGGATTCCTATATCGGCAACGAGTTCCAGAAGCTGGATATTTATAAGCGTATTGCCGGTATTGAAAGCCAGCAGGAGTATGATGACATGCTGGAGGAGCTGATCGACCGTTTTGGTGAGCCGACAAAAGCTGTGTTGAATCTTCTTGCCATTGCAAGGCTGAAGGCTCTTGCCCATCAGGGATATGTGACGGAGATCAAGCAGCTTGGAAAAGATGTCCGGATCACGCTCTATGAAAAGGCCAAGCTGGATCCCGCAGGTATTCCAGCTATTATGGCGCAGTACCGGAGAGGTTTGCAGTTTAAGGCTGATCATGAGCCGAAATTTATCCTGACACCACAGGGAAGGCTGATCGAAGAGCTGATGAAGTTTGCGGGGGAGCTGGCAAAACTGGCAGAGCCACTGGAGTAAAGGGAAGAATCAGGCAGGCTCGGGGGTTATCCATGGGAAAAAAACATCCGGTTTGTGGATACCGGATATTTCCCCGGAAAGACTTGTGGATAATTTGTGAAATGTCGTGTAAGTTCGTGAAATTCCTTGCTCTTAAAGGTGAAAACGTTTATAATCAAGTATTATGGAATAAGAGCCGGACCGTGATTCTTATGGACGGATAGATGGAGGATGAAATGAGAAATTCAGTAAAGAAAGCGGCAGTTACTGCTCTTGTCTGCGTTACAGCAGCAGGAATGATGGCAGGCTGCGGAAATAAAAAACTCGATGGTACAAAGATTGCATTGACAGTCAATAAGCAGGAGATCCCGCTTGGCGTTGTAAGTCTGGTAGCACGTATGCAGCAGGCACAGGCTGAGGCAATGTACAAGATGTATCTTGGCGGCGGAAACGATATGTCTATCTGGAGTACCAAAATGGATGATGATTCCGAGGAGACTTACGGTGAAAATGCGGTAACAACATCTGTTGAGACTGTTGAGAAGATGTGTCTGGAGAAAGAACACGCTTCCGAGTATGATGTTGAAATTACAGATGATGAGCAGAAGGCTCTTGAGGAAGCTGCCAAGAACTTTATGGCTGCCAATTCCGATGAGACAATTGCAGAGCTTGCGGTTGATGAAGATATGGTGAAGACTTTCCTCGAGCTTGAGACATACGATGTGAAGATGAAGGATGCCATTGAAGCCAAAGCGGACGTGAAGCTGGATGAGAAAGAATATCAGCAGATGTCCTTCAGCTATGCAAGTGCAAAAGTCAGCGGAGATGATCTTTCCGATGATGATATCAAGAAGAATAAAGAGAATCTTCAGAAGTTCTATGACAAGGTAAAAGAGGATCCGGCTGCAGATTTCAATACTCTTGGAGATGAGATTTCCGAGGATATGACTGCAACAACCGGAACATGCCCTACCTATGAGGAAGGTGATGACAGTGCTGCCAACGGAACTACTTATCCGGATGAGGTTCGTACCGCTTTAAGAAAGCTGGATGAGGGTGCACTGAACGAAGAAATCATCAAGACAGATTCCGTATGGTATGTTGTGAGACTGGATTCCAAGAATGATGAAACTGCAACGGAGAGTAAGAAAGAGTCTCTGACAAACACCAAGAAGGATGATTTCTATAATGATACAACAGATGGCTGGAAGAAGAAAGCTGATATCAAAGAAGAGAAAAAATTGATTAAGAAGATCAAGATCACAGATAATCACAGCTTTACGATCCAGACTCCAACTCCGACACCGGACCCGGATGTAACTGAGACACCGACAGCAGATTCTGCAGAGGCTGAGGCAACCGAGACACCGGCAGCTGAGGAGCAGACCGATGTGACCGAGACACCGGAGACAGAGGGAGATTCTGCAAAGGCTGATGAGGAGACTGCAGACAGTACAGAAGATGAGGCAGCTGCTACACCGGAAGCTGAGAAATAAGATACAATGTTTGCAATGGAATGATAAGAGAAAAGACAACGAGCCGTGTACGGGTTTATCGTACATGGCTCGTTTTTTGTAATGCTCATGCCTGCTTTACGGATCATCAGATCAGATTCAGATGCTCCATTGCGTGAAGAATCCCGTCCCTGTCCACTGCGCTTGTCTGATATGTGCAGTGCTTTTCGATGCCTCCGTAAGCATTTCCCATAGCAACGCTGACTCCGGCAGCTTTCAGCATGGGAAGGTCGTTGGGACTGTCTCCGAATGCGTAGCAGTTTTCCTTGGGGATGGAAAGGCGGTCCAGGAGAAATTCCATGCCTGTGGCTTTGCTGGTACCCTTTTGTGTGACTTCCCAGATTCCGTCTCCGTGATCAAAATAGGTGTAATGATCATTACAAAAGCTGCGGAATTTTTCGACATTGGAATCCGGAAGCATATGTACCAGGAATTTGTCATAGGAGTAAGTGCAGGCATCCTCCCGATTGAATTTCGTGATGTCGACCATTGGAATTTCTTTTCGCATTTTGACTCCGAATTCGGACTGGGCCGGAGATGCGCCATCATACAGGATCTCAGTGTTGGATTCAAAAAGTGCCTCGATTTTACATTTGCGGAGAAGATCTACGGTTTCCTTGCACAGAAGATTTGGGACTGTGCGGAAAAAAAGCAATTTGTTATCCATGTAAATGTGGGTTCCACAGCCATATATATAGCCATCGAAATGAAGCTCTGAGAGTGCAGAGGGCATCATTACTTTGGTGCGGCCGGTGTTGATGAAAAGAAGATGACCGTTTTCATGGGCTTTTGTGAGGGCTCGGCTGGTGCTCTCCGGAACCTTGAATGGGTGAGACGTAAGCAGTGTGCCGTCTATGTCGAAGAACAGGATTTTTTTATCGTTCATAAGGTCTCCTTTAAAATGGGATTTCTTCTTCGGTGTTACTGTTATCAATGTCAGTAATATCATTAACAGGAAGCGGTTCTGCGGATGTATCTTCAACAGAGTTCAATGTGCTGACACGGATGCCGTTGAGTTCTATTTCACTTTCCATGGGGATCACAAGGCATTTTCGACCATCGATGATGCGGGTTTCTACCAGTTCTGCCCGGTCCGGTGCTACATGGATCACCACGTCAGGGGTTTTGATCTCGAATTTCCGGGTGTTGGTGATGTTGGATGCTACCAGAGCTGATTTCTCTCCTGCGGCAAGCTCATACTGTTCATCGAAGTTCTGGAGCTTTTCGTCTTCTACGCCGCATTCTTCGAAGAGACGTTTGACTTCGGATTTGGTGAGGACAACAGGTTCCGGTTCGTCCTTCTGGGATTCGATGAGATCGTTGAGCTTTTCGTGGATCTCAAGGACTGTGTCGTAGGCACAGTCATCACCAAGGGTTTCTTCCACCAGAGCATTGAAGGAGTCACGCTGGGTTCCGGCAGATAGTGGGGTGGTGCAGCCGAAGACTTCTTCCATCATGGTGGAGCGGAGATTTTCGGCGTTTTTGGTGTAGTAGAGAAGTCCGTGGATATCGGTACTGCGGTCGTTGAACTGTGGGAAGAGGAAGCCCCAGTCAGGCATTTCTACCAGCCAGTCCCGGATACGGTCTTCGATGTTGTTTGTCTCTGTGTTGTAATGCAGGCCTGCCTTGGAGAGTTTGACCGGGCAGATGCTGCAGAGGATGTGGTCGTAGATCTCATCGGAGGCATCGAACATTTCGGCGCCGTCGGAGGATTTGCCGGGGATGTCGTAGACTGCATGGATGAGGATGATGTAGTAGTTTTCACCGTAGTCGTAGTTTTCTATGATTCTGTCGTAGAAGGCTTCGGTGAGGGTGTCGTCGGTGAGTTTGCTTTTGCGGAGTTTCATGAGGAAGTTTTGGGTTCCGCCTTCGTCTTCCTGATCCAAGGGAAATTCCATGTTGATGAGATTTTTTCCGATGGTGCCGGTGAGGGTTTTTCGGAAGATGTCGAAGTATTTGAAGGTTTCTTCCTCTGATAAGGATAAGAAGGCTTCTTTGAGTTCGGTTTTTTTGTTTTTTCACCGTCTACGTAGCAGCCGCAGATGCGGGTGATGGAGCAGCGGTCAGGGGTGAATTGTTTTTTTATTTCTGCGATTTCTTTTTTGTTCATGTGTGGTTTACCTCGGTTTTTTTGATTAATTTGATTATAGCACAGGTGTTTGGTGGGGGCAAGATGACACGGACGGACGTGTGAGATTTGCAGCAGAAGTCCGGGTGCCGTCGTTTCGCCTGGTCATACTAAGCGTCTGAGGTGTCTCACGGAGCGGCCGGCCCATAACTCGCCATGTACGCTGATGCGTACCTGGCTCAGACAGATGGGCCTTACCCTGCGGCTTGTGGCCGCCGGGTACCTCTCCGTGAACCACCTCAGACGCTAAGTATGGACCAAGGCTCACTCCAAAGCACCCGGACTTCTGCTGCAAACCTCACACTGTGCGGTCATGGTGGGAGGGCTAGAGTGGTCTGACGGGAGTTGGATGAGCCATCAGCGCTGCGCTGGATGGCTGGGAGGAAAGGCTGAGATTCCCTGTGGTTTGAAGGGAGGTTGTGAGCGTCGGCGCGTTGCTGGACGCTTGTAGTTTGGAAGAGTGAGATTCCCTGTGGCTTGGAGGGAGATTGTGAGGGTCGGCGCGTTGCTGGACGTTGGATGGTGGTGTCGAAATTTGGAGATGGTTTTTTGTGGTGTTGTGGTGGGATGTGTGATATGATTTGTGTATCTTATAAGATCTAGCCATTTATTTGGTTTCTTTTTGCTTCAATGTCTGAAGCGTTTTTTCGAAAAATATTTATAAAAACTGTATACAGGGTTTCTGAAGTGTTTGATTGATGGTATAATTGTATATACCAGAAGGAGTATTGTTTGAGAGATAATACGATTTTTGATGATGTTTTTCGTACTATGATGGAGAAAATGACGTTTCTGGTCGTGCCTTTGATCAATGATGTTTTTCATACATCATATCCGGCTGATGTGGAGATTGTGCAGTTGCGTAATGAGTATCAGCGGGTGGATGGTGAGATTATTATGGATTCGCGGCTGTTGATCGGAAACCGGATTTATCATATAGAATGTCAGAGTACGGATGACACGACAATGGCTGTACGGATGATAGAGTATGATTTTGCAACTGCTGTTGAGTTTGCCAGAAAGCAGGGACGGAGGTATCGGATGGAGTTTCCGCGTTCTTGTGTGTTGTATCTTAGAAACAGTAGGAATACGCCGGATTTTCTGGAAGTGGATGTGGTTTTTCCAGATGGAGGATGTCATTTGTACAGAGTGCCTGCCATTAAAGTAGAGAATTATACAAAAGATAAGATATTTGAAAAGAGTCTTCTTATGCTGCTTCCTTTTTATATCATGCGATATGAAAAAAGAGGGCATGAGATGAGTGAGGATCCACAACTTTTTCAGGAATTACTGAATGAATATGAAGTGATCCGGAGTAAACTGGAAGCAGAGATCACTGAATCTGGAAGGTCCGAACTGTTCAGTGATCTGATTGGACTGATAACTCGGATATCTGATCATATTTTCAGAAATGAGGAGAAAGTCCGGAAAGGAATAGGTGAGATTATGGGTGGACATGTTCTGGAACTGGAATCTGAGAAAAGGGCAAGGCTGATGGCGGAAGCTAAAGAACAGGCTGAAGCACTGGGGCGAGAACAGGGAATGGCTCAGGGAATGGCTCAGGGAATGGCTCAGGGAATGGCCCAGGGAATGGCTCAGGGGGAGGAGCGACTTAGAGTTTTGATCAACAGGCTTATACTTGATGGTCGTGGCAATGAGATCCAGAAGGTTGTTACAGATAAAGAAATGCGTGAAGCCATGTACAGAGAATATCAGTTATAATTGGAAAGGATAAAGAGAATCCCCCACTGGTTTTGCTATCCATGGGGGATTCGTTGACTGATCTGAATTTTATAATACAGAATATCCGTAGCTGCTGACAATAGCATCGATCTTCTGGCGGTTTTTGCACAGTGGGCAGTTGTCAGAGCGGTAGGAGTGATAGTCCGGGATGTCTCTGGCCTGGAAGATAGAGTGTACAGGGAGTGTGGCTACACTGTCTACACTGCTGTAGATGGCTGCCACGCCGCGGATCTTACCGCCATAGTACAGAACGCTTTCGATAGCTCGGTTCAATGTGGATCCGGTGGTGATGGAACCATTTAGGATGAGGATGTTTTTTCCATTGATCATTGGTTCATAGTTGTCGCGGAAGATCATCTGCCCGGTGCTGTTGAACTCGGGGGTGATGACGTAGATGGTCTGGTGTGCGTTCATGGAAAGGACGCCGGCTTTGGTCAGTTCTTCGGCGAGATAAGCACCGATCACTTCAAGTCCGTCCATGCAGACGATGGTGTCTACCGGAATGGATGCTTCGTAATTTGCTGCGAGAGCGGATGCAATACGCTGTGCTTCAGCGCATCTGGATTTCATGGTGGTGAGATCCAGGTAGTGTGTGATATGGGACTGGGATGTTACGAAGTGTCCCGGAATCATTTTAAGCTGTATGCGGTTGTCATTGCGCGCGTAAATTTTTATGATGTTGTCCTGATCCATAATAAAAACCTCCTGTCGTGATCGTGTTTTACGTGGTTGTTCAGGAGAATTATCCTGAAGGATTACGAAACAGATTTAATTAACCAAATGCGGATCGCAAATATCCGATTAGCTGTGCATATTATACCATTGATTTCCAAAAAAATAAAACAATATAATGCAAAATATATAAAAAATATTCGAAAAATCAAGTATATTTGTTAAAAAAATATCCAATATCATGAAAGCTTTGACAATAGGATCATTACTATAGAGTAAAAGTACTTGTGAGCATGCAGTAAATTGGAAAGAGAGTGCCATATGTATTATTGTGTATAAAAAAGAGGAGGAGAATCTCTATGGATTCTCCTCCTGTGAGAGTGAGTCAATGTCAGCCTTCAATAGATACATATTTATCAGCTTCGATCTCTTCAGCTGCTTTTTTCGGAATAGAAAGTCTCAGAACACCGTTCTCAAATTTTGCATGGACATCTTCGTTTTTTACACCATTACCAATATAGAAACTCCTGCTTGTGCTGCCAGCATAACGTTCACGGCGGATATAATTGCCTTTCTTGTCTTCCTCATCTTTGTCAAGACCCTTGGCAGCGGAGATGGTAAGATAACCATCCTTCAGCTGTACCTGTACTTCATCTTTCTTAAATCCTGGAAGATCTACATCCAGCTCATAGCCTTTATCTGTTTCACGTACATCAGTTTTCATGATATTTTTTGCATGTTTGCCATAAAGAGGATTCTTTCCGCTAAAGAAATTATCTCTGAATCCAAAATCATCCATCCAGTCATCAAATAAGTTTTCTCCAAATACACTCGGGAACATCATAAGTCATTTCTCCTTTCAAATTGAAAAGCCGTTCCGGTGGATCAAGAAATCCAACTGTTGCCGGTATATAGTTACCACTTCGGGTTATTCGCAGTGGTGATCGTTTGGGTTTATTCTGAACATCTGGAAGTTCATTTTTTATCTTCTCCTTTGTTCTATATGTAATATAACACATGTTGTTAGCAAAGTCAAGAGGTGAGTGCTAAAAAATTGTGAAGAATTTGTGTTCCGTAAAATGAAAAACTAATTTCCACCTTTAGCCCTTTATGTTCTTATATTAAAAAGCGAATCGGACAAGGTCTGAAAAGCTTATGCAGATTGAACATTCTGCAATGTTATAAATAACTTTAAAGCATAGAAAAAACCAAAAAAATCAATATAATAAGGCATATAGACAAAATGTATTAAAAAAATTTTTCGTACATTCTTCTGAGTTGAACAGACGATAGAAAGACAGTATTCATGAGTATGCAGGTAAAGCAAAATGTAAATAAAAAAGTACAGGAGGAGAGAATAATGCAGAAAAAATATGCAGATTTTAAGCTTGGGGTACCGGATTATGTAACAGTGGAAACAGAAGAGGAGAGACTTGTGTGCCAGGGAGGGCAGACGACAGTAGCTGCCGGTGCAACTACTGTGGAATTCCAGGACGCAGGTGAACATGAAGATATACTTGTCACATCCGAGGATGCAGTGAGATGCGTGAAGTTGAGATGGAACTATAAGATCCCGAAATCAGCCAGATTTCTGGGAGATGCCTGGGAACGTACCTATGGTGATGTGGAATGGCATGGAATGAGCGGAAACCGTTATCTGCCATGGTATTTTCTGGCGAAGCTTTCTGAGAAGGTTCTCTGCTTTGGCGTAAAGGTCCGTCCCTCTGCTATGTGCTGCTGGCAGGTGGATACCAAAGGAATTACTTTGTTTCTGGATGTTCGCTGCGGAAATACAGGAGTACAGCTGAAAGGAAGAAAGCTGTGTGCCGCACAGATCGTCTGCATGGAAGCAGAGGGCGCAGATACTTTTGAAACTGCACAGAAATTCTGTGAAAAAATGTGTACAGATCCGATCTTCCCGGAGTTTCCGGTGTATGGAAGCAATAACTGGTACTATGCTTACGGTGACAGCTCCGAAGAGGAGATCTTAAGTGATACCGATTATATCCTGAAACTGACTGAAGGTGTAAAAAATTCTCCGTTCATGGTCATTGATGACTGTTGGCAGGAGCATCATCGCCTGGATGAATACAACGGTGGACCATGGACAAAAGGCAATGCCAGATTTCCGGATATGAAAGGTCTTGCAGACAAGCTGGAGAAAAAAGGTGTCCGCCCGGGTATCTGGATCCGTCTGCTTCTTAATGAAGATGAGAATATCCCGGATGAGTGGAGAATTTCCTATAATGACTGTCTCGATCCGTCCCACCCGGATGCACTGGCATATATCCATAAAGATATCGAGAGGATCTGTGATTGGGGATACACGCTGATCAAGCATGATTTTTCTACCTTTGATCTCTTTGGGAAATGGGGATTTGAGGCGAATTTAAGAGACAATTCCATGGAGAAATGGCACTTTTATGATCAGACCAAAACCAGCGCAGAAATCGTAAAAATGCTTTATCAGGAGATTTATGATGCTTCCCGGAGCAATAACGCAGTGATCATCGGCTGCAATACCATCGGACATCTCGGCGCAGGCCTGATGCATCTGAACCGGACCGGTGACGATACCAGCGGACGTATCTGGGAGCGTACCAGACGAATGGGCGTAAATACGCTGGCATTCCGTCTTCCGCAGCACAATACGTTTTATCATATTGATGCAGACTGTGTCGGTATTTTCGGAATGATCCCATGGGAGAAAAATCGTCAGTGGGCAGACGTTCTTGCAAAGAGCGGTACACCACTGTTTGTATCCGCAAAACCCGGAGTTTTGAACCCGGAGGAATTTGAGGAGCTGCATCAGATCATGCTGCGTGCATCAGAACAGGAAGAGCATTTTGTCCGCTTGACTGGGAAGAAATCGACTGCCCGGAGGTATGGGGAGAAAACGGCGAAACTATCACTTATGACTGGTTTGACAACGAAGGTCCGACCATGGATGCTGCGGTGGAATATTATAATGCCAAGGTAGTTGTTCCGTAAATCAGGAAAAGTGGTTCAGCAATCCAGAAGATCCTCGGCATGATGATATTTTTCCCGGTATTCCCGTGGCGTCATGCCGGTTTCTTTTTTGAAGGCACGGGAAAAGGCAAATGGATTTTGATATCCGCAGGAGAACGCCACGCTGGAGACAGGGATATCCGTGATGGTCAGAAGCTCCCGGGCGTTGATGATCTTGGCTGAAGTCAGGAATGCTTGGGGTGTGGTTCCAAGATGTTTTTTTAAAAAGTCCGTAAAGGTGGCTGCGGCTGATATGGAGATAGTCAGCAACATCTGTCACAGTGATATTCTGTAGCGGACTTTTTTTTGATGTAATCAACAGCCTGTGTGATGTAAAAATTATCGTTGGCTTCCATGGTGGTGTAGGAAGCATGAAATTCTTCCTCCAGCAGGGCAATGATCCGGTAAAGACCGCTCTGGATATAGGCCTCACCGGAAGGCGTCAGTTGTGGATGAGCCATCATTTCAAGAATGGTTTCCTGATAGGGAAGAACCGAATTTAGCTGCTGGACCGGAGTTTCTTCAGTAAGATGACAGTGTTCACAAAGTATGGGAGCATTTTCTCCATTGAAACAGATCCAGATATAAGTCCAGGGATCAGAAGGCTCTGCTTTGTAGAGAGAGCTGGTCACAGGAGGAATGAAAAAGCACTGTCCGGCTTTCAGGGTATACTTCCGGTTATTCATATAGAAATAGCCCTGCCCGCTCAGCACAAAGTGAATGGTGTAATACCGCCGTACACCTGGACCATAGGACTGCTCCGGTGTACATTTTTCCCAGCCGCAGGAAATAAGATGAAGTTCTTTTGATGAAGTCTGGCGGTTCATGACCTGCTTGTTTTTCATGAGAGTTTTCTGCCTTTCGATATATGGTTATTATAAGTAATATCAGTTTAAAATATTTGATCTGAGGTGTAAAGAACAAAGATGAACTGATAGGACAAAAGACAGTTGCCGTGCGATAAACGTGTGGCAGCTGTTTTTCTGTTTTCTGCAAAAATTCAGACGTAATGCAGGCATTGTCTTGACACTTGTAAAAGAAAAAGGTTTACCACCAGGAAAAATATCGTTATAATAGGAGAAACGCAGTTTCTCTGCGGCAAAAATATAACGGTCCGGGAGATATCTGTGTCAGAAATATTGCTTATCCGGTGATATATCAGATGATATGAGGAATTTTCCGGTATGTAATAAGAAGGGAGAAAGATATGGCATATTTAGGTGAAGAGATCAAAAAAACTTGGTTTTGGCCTTATGAGACTTCCGCAGAAATCAGAAGGTGTGATCGATGTGGAGCAGACCAAAGTCATGGTGGACAAATTTATGGAAGCCGGATTTACATATTTTGATACAGCATGGGCTTATGCAGGAAGCGAAGATGCTATCCGCGAAGCGCTGGTAGAGCGTTATCCGAGAGAAAAATATCAGTTAGCCACCAAGATGGCAGCCTGGATCAACTGCAAGACAAGAGATGAAGCTCTTGCACAGTTTAAAACATCTCTGGAGAGAACAAAGGCAGGATATTTCGACTTTTATCTTCTCCACAATCTTGGAGAGCACAGAACAAAATATTTTGATGAGTACGGTTTATGGGACTGGATTCGTGAACAGAAAGAAGCCGGTCTGATCAGACATGCAGGATTTTCGTTCCATTCCACACCGGAGGAACTGGATGCACTTCTCACTGCACATCCGGAAATGGAATTTGTACAGCTGCAGATCAATTACGCAGACTGGGAAAATCCGGCGATCCAGTCAAGAGCCTGCTACGAGGTAGCCAGAAAACATGGAAAACCGGTCATTATCATGGAACCTGTAAAAGGCGGCATGCTTGCAACCCCACCGGAAGCAGTGGAAAAGCTTCTGAAGGAAGCAGAGCCGGAAGCATCTACAGCATCCTGGGCGATCCGTTTTGCGGCAAATCTGGAAGGCGTGATCACCGTACTTTCCGGAATGAGCAATGTTGCCCAGATGGAGGATAACCTTTCCTTTATGAAGGATTTCAACGGCCTTACTGACAGTGAGAAGGAGACTCTTGATAAGGCAAGAGAGGCTATGAGCAAAATTCCTCTGATTCCATGCACAACCTGTAACTACTGTGCAAAGGTCTGTCCGATGGAAATCGGAATTTCCGGTTCTTTTACAGCAATGAATTATCTGACATTGTACGGAAATAAAGCCGCCGCAGCGCATCAGGAAGACTGGCTGGTAGTCAGTCATGGCAGAAAGCGTGCAGATGAATGTGTAAAATGCGGACAGTGTGAGGAAGTATGTCCTCAGCATATTTCCATCCGCGAGGAACTTGAGAAAGTAAGCGAGACCTTTTGCAAATAAAGGAACTGATCCGGCAGGAAGCGGATCGGGGTAAGGAGAGAGTTTAAAAATGGAAAAATTCAAAGCATTTCTGAAACGGAAGGATATTGAGATATCTCTGAAGAGATATGGTATCGATGCACTGGGAGCCATGGCACAGGGACTTTTCTGTTCCCTGCTGATCGGTACGATCATCAACACCATTGGCACACAGTTTCACATTCCGTTTCTGACTATGGCAGTTGCCACAGTCAATGATACCCAGTACACAGTAGGTTCTCTGGCATCTGCCATGAGCGGCCCTGCCATGGCAGTAGCCATCGGTTACGCCTTGCATTGCCCGCCGCTGGTATTGTTTTCGCTGATCACCGTTGGATTTGCCTCCAACGCACTTGGCGGAGCAGGCGGTCCTCTGGCTGTACTGTTTGTTGCCATTGTTGCAGCTGAGATCGGTAAGGCAGTTTCCAAGGAGACGAAGATCGATATCCTTGTAACGCCTCTTGTAACCATTGGTGTGGGCGTAGGCCTTTCCGCATGGTGGGCACCGGCCCTTGGAAAAGCTGCTATGAAGGTAGGAAGCGTGATCATGTGGGCAACAGATCTGCAGCCATTCTTTATGGGAATCCTGGTTTCTGTATTTGTTGGAATCGCACTGACGCTGCCGATCTCTTCTGCTGCGATCTGCGCGGCTCTGGGACTTACCGGACTGGCAGGCGGCGCTGCAGTAGCGGGCTGCTGTGCGCAGATGGTAGGTTTTGCGGTCATGTCCTTCAGGGAAAACAAATGGGGTGGCCTTGTCTCTCAGGGAATTGGAACTTCCATGCTTCAGATGGGTAATATTGTCAGAAATCCAAGGATCTGGATTGCTCCGATCGTAACATCTGCTATCACAGGACCTATTGCAACCTGCTTGTTCAGGCTTCAGATGAACGGAACTGCTGTATCCTCAGGAATGGGTACCTGTGGTTTTGTAGGTCAGATCGGTGTGTATACAGGATGGATGAATGATATTGCAGAAGGAACCAAGACAGCTGTTACAGCTATGGACTGGGCGGGACTTTTTCTGATATCTTTTATTCTCCCGGCAGTTCTCTGCCCGTTGATCAATATGTTTGTACGTAAGCTCGGATGGGTGAAAGATGGAGATATGACGCTGTCATAAGCTATATCAGATCTTACTTTAAAATCAAAAAAGAGTATCACAGGAACTCATTGATAGTGATGAGCTTTGTGATACTCTTTTATTTTAACTTTTATGCTACATGTGATCCGGTGGCATTACTCCGTTCCAGTCCACAGGCCTTTGCATATTCATGGAGTTTCTCTTTTGCGGAATAATTCAGATTTTGAGGAACCTGAATCTGAATGGTTACATACTGATCACCGCGGACGGAAGGGTTCTTCATGGAAACAATGCCTTTTCCTCTCAAGCGGATCTTGGAACCGGACTGCATACCTTCCCTGATCTTACAGATAACATTTCCGTAAAGGGTAGGAACGGTGGCTTCACCGCCGAAAACAGCGGTTGTGTAAGGAATAGAAATGGTGGTATAAACATCCGATCCTTTTCGTTCATAGCCAGGACGTGTTCCTACGGTAACCTTCAGAAGAAGGTCACCAGGCTCACCACCGCCGGTTCCGGGCATGCCTTTTCCTTTCAGACGGATACTCTTGCCGGTATCAATACCTGCCGGAATATGAATCTGAAGTGTCTGCGGTGCACCGGAGCTTCCGTCCGGACCGGACAGAGAAATTCTTTTATCAGCACCAAAAGCTGCCTCATCAAAGGTAACGTTGATGCTGGCCTTCACATCAGAGCCTTTTTGCGGAAAATTCTGCTGATGGAATCCGCCGAAGCCGTTGCCGCTGTGAAAGCCACTTCCGCCAAAATCCACTGTGAAAGCCGCCACCGTTACCGGTGAAATGCTCATATGTGCCATTACTGCTGAAACCGCGGCTTTCGCCGTGACTGCCCGTGGAACATATTTCCGAAAGATATCACCAAAAAATATCGTCCATGTTTTCACCGTTAAAATGAAATTCCTTGATAGCTGCCATTGCCGCCACCCTGGAATCCGCCGAATCCACCGGCGCCAGGATCAGCTCCTGCTCAAACGCGGCATGACCAAACTGATCATACATTTTTTCTTCTTTGGATCACTTAAGACATCGTAGGCTTCGTTTACTTCTTTAAATCTATCGGCGGCATCTGCATTACCTGCGTTTGTATCCGGATGATATTTTTTGGCCAGTTTACGGTAGGCTTTTTTTAATTGTTTTTTGCATCTGCGTTCCGGTCAATGCCCAGAACATCGTAATAATCTCTTTTTACTGCCATGGTATTCACCTTCCCTTATATTATAGTCTGCAGCGTCCCGGATGATCGATCTGTCCTCTCAGAGGACAGATCTCCCGGACTGTCATATATTGAACGTATGCGTATAAAATTCCCCGGGAAAAATCCCGGGGCATTACTTTTATATTGTTCTATATGTAATATAACACTACTAATTAAAAGTGTCAATACCTGCATTGTGGAAAAGAACATTTTGGACTGCAATGAGAGATATGATTCTTACAGCTATCAGCTGAAAATATGATATAATACTACCATAAATTCCGGTGCGGTCTGCTCAGTAAATAAAAAACAGAGAGAGCCGCAGATCAGAGAAAGATCCAAAAAAGAAAAGGAGGCGTATAATATGAGAAAAAGAACTCTTCTGTCTAATATAAAGGCAGTAAAAAAGCTGGTACTTCTGACATTTATACTGGCAGCAGCTTTTCCGGCGACGATCCGGGAGGCAAAGGCAGCAGCAGGAACCACTTTTAAAGTCAAAGTCACAGATGGATACCTGGCTCTTCGAAGTGAGAAGGCTTTTGACAAAGGCAATGAGATCGGACAGCTGAATACAGGAGATCTTGTGGAAGTTACAAATCGGAAGGACGCTACCTACTGGTATGCATACGTGCCAAGACTGGATAAGTCCGGATATCTGGACAAAAACTATATCCAGATAGCAGAGAACGCCACAGCTTCCAACGATTCCTGGACAGTAAAGGTAAAAAAAGGCTATCTGGCTCTTCGAAGTACCGCAGCTTACAGTGACAGTAACGAGATCGGACGCCTGAATACCGGAGATACCGTTCTTGTAAAGGACAGCAGTGATTCTACTTACTGGTACGTATATGCTCCGGGGCTTGATAAATCCGGATATGTGGATAACCGGTATATCTACAACAGTGGTCTGTGGACAGTTAAAGTAGAAACTGGTTATCTTGCCCTTCGCAACAAGGCAGCCTATAATGAAAGCAATGAGATCGGACAGCTGAATACCGGTGACACGGTTCAGGTGAAGGACACCAGCAACGATCAGTACTGGTATGTATATGTTCCGCAGCTGGATAAGACCGGTTATGTTGACAGGAACTATCTTACCGGAGGCTCAGGTACGACAACTCCATCCATGACTGTTAAAGTGGAAAGCGGATATCTGGCTCTGCGCAGTACAAAGGCGTATGACAAGGACAATGAGATCGCCCAGCTGAATAACGGAGATACGGTAGAAGTCATTGAGAAGAAAGACAGTACTTACTGGTATGTATATGTTCCGAAGCTTGGAAAAGAAGGATATGTAGATAAGAACTATCTTAAATAAAAAGATAAAGGATGCTTGTTGCCGGATCTGCCTGAAGAGGAACAGAAAGCCGGAACAAGAAACGGGGAGGCAGAAAGATGACTCTGGCACAGCTCAGATATACCATAGCAATTGCAAAAGCCGGATCTATGAACGAGGCAGCAAAAAGCCTTTATATTTCTCAGCCCAGTCTTTCCACGGCAATCCGGGAGCTGGAAGCAGAAACCGGTGTTGAGATCTTCCGAAGAACGAACCGGGGAATCGCCGTAACGCCTGCAGGCGAAGAATTTCTGGGGTATGCAAGGCAGGTGGTGGAACAGTACGAACTGATGGAAGCCAAATATATTTCCAAGGAACAGTCACGCAAAAAATTCAGTGTTTCCATGCAGCATTATACCTTTGCAGTTAATGCCTTTGTGGAGCTGGTAAAGCAATTCGGCATGGATGAGTACGAATTTGCGGTTCACGAGACCAAGACGCATCAGGTCATCGAGGATGTCCGTAATTTCAAGAGTGAGATCGGGATCCTCTACGTAAATGATTTTAACCGTAAGGTACTTACAAAAATGTTTCACGAGTATGGTCTGGAGTTTCACGAACTTCTCAACTGTCGGATCTACGTTTATATGTGGAAGGGGCATCCTCTGGCGAAGCGTGAGAAGATCACGCTGGAAGAACTGAAGGAATATCCGTGTCTGTCCTTTGAACAGGGAGGAAATAACTCCTTTTATTTTGCGGAGGAGGTTTTGAGCACCTATGAATACAAACGGCTGATCAAAGCCGATGACAGGGCTACTATGCTGAACCTGATGGTAGGACTGAATGGATATACCTTATGCTCCGGTATTATCTGTGAGGATCTTAATGGTTCCGATTACTGTGCTGTGAAGCTGGATTCCGATGAGATCATGACAATCGGTTATATTGCCAGAAAGGGTGTTAACATCAGTGCCCTTGGAAAAAAATATCTGGAGGAGATTTCCAGATATAAGGATAAAGCACTGAAATAAGAGAAAATAAAATCTGACAGATCACTGCCGGAGAAGAAGGGAAAAGCTTCTGGTATTTATGATACCGGAGGGCTGTTTCCCTGTGTATTCTCAGATACGTAGCAATGCGTATCATGCAGGAATCTGTCAGATTTTTATTTACATTAAAAGTTTTTGGCAGTGGAAATTTTATTTGCAAGACGATCACACGCGGATTACAAAACCATCCTTACGCGGTTTGGCTGTTGGATACTCACAGTCACGGTATCCAAGAACACAGTGGCCCACGCCGATATATTCTTCTGGAACACCCCACTGCTTCTTCAGCTCTTTTCCCTCCTCGGAGTCAAAAACTTCTCTTGCACGGTGAATCCAGCAGGAGTCCACGCCGAGAGCATGTGCGGCATTCATGAGATTTCCCATCACAAGACTTCCATTTTCCACACAGGTGCCCATTTTGCTGTCGGAAAAGACAATGATCACAGTTGGGGCGCCGTAGAACGGATCTGAGGTGCTGCCCATAACAGCTGCGTTCATTTTGGAAAGCCTCGCAACCAGCTCCGGATCCTGTGTCACTACCATAAGAGTGCTCTGCTGTCCCATGCCGCTGGGGGAATATTTTCCTGCTTCCAGGATCGTATCCAGAGTTTCTTTCGGAACAAGTTCTTTTTTGTAGGCACGGATGCTTCTGCGTTCTAACAGGTTTTTGATGCTTTCATTCATGATCATTACCTCCTGATGTTAAATTTTGTTGAAAATATTTTCTGCAAAAGAAAGTAAATTTCTTTTTATTCTGATAAAAACCATTATAACGCAGATGATTATAGTTTCCAATAGATAGAAGGATATAACTTTACAATTTATAAAGAAATATTATATAATCTGGTTATGATATTCCTGCGGCGGATGCGGGAGAATTTCGGGTGGAGATACAGAGACAGAATAGTTAAGACAGAAAATATGAGGTGCCAGATGGAAAAGATTCGGAAACATTTTTATTTTTCAGGAAGAGTACAGGGAGTAGGCTTTCGTTACCGTTCCTATTATATTGCACAGTCCATGGGACTGACCGGCTGGGTACGGAATCTCTGGGATGATCGTGTGGAAATGGAAGTACAGGGAACCAGAGAAGAAATCCGGGAGATGGTAGAACGCCTTTCTCAGCAGAGCTTTGTGGAGATCGAGGGGATTGAAGCGAGGGAGATCCCACTGGAGGAGGAGTTTGGATTTCATGTGAAAGGATAGTGAAATGGCTGGTTCATTCCAGCTCCAGTGCCAGATACAACAGAACAGCGTCCCGGAATTTCCGGGGATTGAGACCACAATTTTTTATAAATGTGGTTTAATTTATATTGAAGAGTATTTTTGTGGAGAAAAAGCTTCTCTGCGGTATCAGCCAGAGACATTTCCAGGGAAAAATAAGTTCGCAGAAGGTCCTTTTCATCCGGGGAAAGCTGATAAATAGTTTTTACGAAAATTTCTTCGCGGTCTTTCCGAGACACAGAAGAGAGAATGATTTCCAGAGTGAGATCATCAAAAACTGCATAATTTTCTGTACAGATATTGTCAGTAAGGGGCTGGTGAAGGCTCCTCAGGGTAGTTTCCGCAGTATTCAGGGAAAGTCCAAGCTGATACAGAGGTACAGGCTTTCCAACTGCAATGGCCAGAGTGTCTGCATGCTTTTGGGCAAAATTACGAAGCACTGTGGAAAGAGCAGAAAAATTGGAATTGTCTGCAACAGCAAGATAATCTCCGGGATAGCGGAAGGTGTGCAGGGTGATCCCGGCGGTTTTGAAAAAACTTTGGATCTGATGTTCCGAAAGAACAGATCCGATGCCAGAGTCTGAGTCCGGAGTTTCTGGCTGTGGAGAGGCTTCCGGAGAAAGAACTGTATTTTCGGGATGTGTCAGGGAAGCAGAACTTTCTGAGGATTCCGGAATCCTGCGGGCGATCTTTACAGAAGGATTTCTGCCGGAAGCAGCCGGATACGTATGGATCAATATCAGCCGTTTGGGCGTGTCCGGATCGATCTGAAATTCTCTCAGGCATTTCAGAAGATATTCCGGATTCTGGGTCTCCCCATGGAGAAGAGAGTTGATGATAAACTGCTTTTTGTCCGCCTGGTGCCGGCTGTACTGGCCAAGCTCCTGCTCACGGATCAGAAGGCTGGTGATACGCTGTGCCAGAAAGGCATACTTGCGTACCTTTTCCGGGGAACCGGTGATGCCAATCACAGCCAGAAGACAGTCTTCATGGTAAAGAGGCATGTTGATACCCTGGCGTGTTCCTGTAAAATTGTCAGATTCAGCTACCTCTATGGTAGTACCGGTTACAGCAGCTTTCCGTCCGATCTCATGATAGGTTCCGATCCTGGCAGAGTTTGTACTGGCGATAATTGTGCCGGACGGGTTGATAAAATTGATATCGTAACTGCAGACGTCCTTGATCGTGTTGACGATCTGCTGGGCAAGAGTGTGGCTGATGTGTGTGATCATGGAATCCTCCTGGAAAGACTGATAGTATTTATATTACGGAAGGTCTGATTTTATATTTATGCAGGTAAACGAAATGAGAATACAGGATCTACAGGGTGCTTTCTTTTGGTCAGTATATCATATATGTTTTATGAATTCAATTTGAGTATGTTATTTATAACAAAAAATATAAAAAATAAAGAAAAAATATAGTACACATAATATATACATCCATGCTTAATTTTATTATGATTAAAAACAGAAGCAAGCTTGAATGGAACGAGAGTACGGATATCAGGTTTACATAAAAATCATACAGGAGGAAAATAAAATGAAGGTAGTAACAGCGATCGATTCTTTTAAGGGCAGTATGACATCCATGGAGGCAGGCTTTGCAGCCGCTGAAGGTATCCATCGTGTGGATGCGGACGCAGAAGTTCAGGTAAGACCACTGGCAGACGGTGGAGAGGGGACCGTGGAAGCCCTTGTTGCAGGAATGAACGGAAAAACAGAGTATGTAAAGGTTACAGGGCCTCTTGGCGAGCCGGTGATCTGTGAGTATGGCATCATCGAAAGCACAAAGACTGCAGTGATCGAAATGGCCGGTGCAGCAGGGATCACGCAGGTACCGGACGAAAAAAGAAATCCTCTTTATACCACAACCTACGGTGTCGGTGAGGTGATCAGGGACGCCATCGAAAAAGGCTGCCGCAGATTTATTGTGGGTATCGGCGGAAGCGCCACCAATGACGGTGGTGTGGGAATGCTTCAGGCACTTGGCTATGCATTTCTGGACAAAGACGGAAAGCAGGTCCTTCCGGGAGCAAGAGGCCTGAAAGACATCACAGAGATCACAGATGCCTATGTGATCCCGGAGCTTGCAGAATGTAAATTCCGTGTTGCCTGCGATGTCACAAATCCTCTTTGCGGAGAGCTTGGATGCAGTGCCATCTACGGACCGCAGAAGGGTGCTACACCGGAGATGATCCAGGACATGGATCAGTGGCTGGGTGCCTACGCAGAGCTTGCAAAGGAGCGTTTTCCGAAAGCGGATCCAAAGTATCCGGGAACAGGTGCCGCCGGCGGAATGGGATTTGCATTCCTGACCTTTACCGATGCAGTTCTGGAATCCGGGATCAATATCGTGCTGGATGAGACAAAACTTGAGGACTACATCAAAAACGCGGATTTTGTGATCACAGGTGAGGGACGCATGGATGGACAGACAGCCATGGGAAAAGCGCCGGTAGGTGTTGCAAAGCTTGCAAAGAAATATGGAAAAAAAGTGATCGCCTTTGCAGGTGCCGTACAGCGTGACGCAAGAGCCTGCAACGATGCAGGGATCGATGCCTTTTTCCCGATCCTCCGTGGAGTGGTAACTCTGGAGGAGGCCATGAAAAATGAGAATGCAAAGCAGAATCTGGCAGATACTGCAGAGCAGGTTATCAGACTGATGAAATAAATAAAAGGCATATAATCCGTAAATTTCAGGATTCCTGCAGAAATACAGAGCGTGAGTGTCTGATCTGCTGTAAGAATAAATTTGGTGAAAGACGCTGAGAAGACATTGGATGATAATACAAAAAAGACAGGCCACCTCAGAAGCCTGTCTTTTTTGTGGTTTATAATTTGTAAAAATAAGGGAGCTGTAACCGGATTAAATCAATTTATGTTATGGGGATTTCAGTCTTATCCTTCGATCGGCTCAAAATCCACAGCGCCATGCTTGCACAGCGGGCAGATGATATCTTCCGGAAGTTCATCACCTTCGTAGATATATCCGCAGACTTTACATACCCAGCCTTTTTTGCCCTCGGTCTGTGGCTTTGGCTTTACATGTTTCTGGTAGTAGGTGTAAGTCATGGTATCCTGATCGCTCATGACACGGGCCTCTGTGACGCTGCAGATGAACATTCCGTGAGTGCCGAGATCCACATAGTTTTCTACCTTCAGGGACATGAAAGCATTGATATATTTGTCCAGGAATACCAGGCCGTTGTCGGAGTGGTTTACTTTCTGGCCGGCAAATTTATCGGTGCTTCTGCCGGACTGGAAGCCGAACTGCTCAAAAACAGAGAACGGAGCATCTGTGGACAGGCAGTTTACGTTCATGATACCGGTCTGCTGAATCACGTGGTGAGAGTAGTTTGCCTTGTTGATGTTGACAGCCACGCGATATGGGTTGTCGGTAAGCTGTGTAACGGTATTGACGATCAGACCGTTGTCCTTTTTGCCATCGTTGGAGGTTACCACATAGAGGCCGTAACCGATGCGGAACAGAGCGGTCATATCATTTTTGTTGGCAAGATCATCGCTTTTTGCAATGTATTCCTGGCAGAGCTCATCAGCCATAGCTTCCATCTGTCTGCGGTTTTCTTCGTTTACTGCAGACATGATCTTAACTGTGGTATTCAGCCAGTTGATCTTTTTGCATTTGGAAAGCATTTCTTTCATGACCTTCGCTGCCAGCGGTGCCCAGCTTCCGTTTTCAATCAGTCCTACAGTGCGGTTCTGGAAGTTGTGCTCTGCCAGACGGGTAATAAAGTCGTTCATAAACGGATAGATGCCTGCATTATATGTGGTGGTTGCGAGAACCAGCTTGGAGTAACGGAAAGCATCGCTCAGTGCCTGGGACATATCATCTCTTGCAAGGTCATAGATCAGAACACGCGGACATCCTTTGGCACGGAATTTATCGGCAAGCTGTGCGACTGCTGTTCTTGTGTGGCCGTAAACGGAAGTGTAGGCGATCACGATTCCGTCATCCTCCGGTGTATAGGAAGACCAGGTATCATAGAGACTGATATAATGTCCAAGATCTTCAGTAAGAACCGGTCCGTGGAGCGGGCAGATGGTCTGGATATCCAGAGTTGCGGCTACTTTCAGAAGATTCTGCACCTGCACACCATATTTTCCAACGATGCCGATATAGTATCTTCTTGCCTCATCGTCCCATGGTTCATCTGCATCCAGGGCACCGAATTTTCCGAAGCCGTCTGCGGAAAAAAGAACCTTTTCTGTGCTGTCATAAGTGACCATAACCTCCGGCCAGTGAACCATCGGTGCAAATACAAAAGTCAGATTGTGTTTTCCAAGGGAAAGGGTTCCGCCGTTATCTACGATGATCTGATGACTTTCCAGATCCAGGTCAAAGAAATTCTGCATCATGGCGAAGGCTTTTTTGTTGGAAACAACGATGGTGTCCGGATAAGCCTTCAGGAAGTTTGCGATGTTGGCTGCATGATCCGGTTCCATATGCTGTACGATCAGATAATCCGGTTTCCGGTCACCCAGAACTTTCTGGATATTATCAAGCCATTCGTGAGTAAAATTTGCATCTACCGTATCCATAACCGCAATTTTTTCGTCCAGGATCACATAGGAGTTGTAGGACATGCCGTTCGGCACTTTGTACTGGCCTTCAAAAAGGTCAACCTGATGATCATTAACGCCTACATATTTGATGGTATCTGTGATTTTCATGAGCGATTCCTCTTTTCTTTCTATGGTGGATTTATTTATATGCTTCAGGTTTTGTTTGTTTCTTAACTTTGATAAAAATATAACAGAAATCGACAACAAAAACTGTTGCAAATACAACAAAACAGAAAAAAATTCCAGACTTTACATTTTTTTCGTGCTGGTATAAAATCAGAAACATGCAGCAAAATAAAATACGGATATCTGCTTTGAGAGTCCTCTTACATAGTCCTGGATGCAGAGAGAAAAGTACAGATATGCGGAAGATTATTTTGCCGGTGGGAGGAAAATTTATGGAGCATATCACTTTATTTACGGATATTTTGCCCGAAGAACAGGAAAGGATGCGTGTCTGCTTCAAAGTCCGGGAGAAAGTTTTTCAGAATGGAGAAACCATAATGGAATATTCCAGCTCCATGAAAAAGATCGGTCTGATCCAGGAGGGAAGAGCAGTTCTCTACTGCTGTGACGAGGATGGAAATGAGTATGTCATCGATGAATTGAATAAGGACAGTGTATTTGGCGAACCGTTTCTGCTTTCGTCAGATTCCCAGCATTATTATGTATGTGCCACTACCGTGACGAAAGTGCTGTTTATTGATTATGAGCATGTGATCAAGCGCTGTGAAAATGCCTGTCATCATCACAGCCAGATGGTCAGTAATCTGCTGCAGATGACGGCCCTTCGTTCCGGACAGCAGACAGATCGGATATACATGCTTTCACGATCCTCCACCAGGAAGAAGCTGATAGCCTATCTGCATTCTCTGGCTGCGGAAAAAAATGCCGGGAAATTCAAGCTGCCCATGTCCTATACTGCACTGGCCCAGTATTTAAGTGTGGACCGGAGTGCCATGATGCGGGAGATCAAAAATCTCTCGGATGAGGGTGTGATCCGAAGAGACGGACGGAATGTGGAGCTGCTTAAATAAAGAAGATCATCATGAGAAACTTGGATTTATCCAGCTTGGCGTGATCTCGAAAGGGTTCCATATGAAGGACGGACATTATGAGGATATCTGTCCGTATTATCATGAACTGTAAGAGAATTTTGAAAGGATTTTTAAATGAAAAATCTTCAGATCACTGCATACACGCAGCATTTTATACGGCAGCAGGTCATGCCGGGAGACATTTGTATCGATGCAACAATGGGAAATGGCAATGACACGGCTCTGTTAAGCCAGCTTGCAGGAAAAAGGGGACGGGTTCTGGCTTTTGACATTCAGAAGCAGGCACTGGAACATACGGAGGAGCGCCTGAAAAGAGATAACTGTCCGGAAAATTATCAGCTTCTTCTGGAATCCCATGAGAATATGGATGTTTATGCAGAAGCAGAAACAGTGTCCTGCATCACCTTTAATCTGGGATATCTTCCCGGCGGAGACCATTCGGTGGCAACCAGAGCAGACAGCAGCAAAAGAGCGGTGGAAAGCGGACTTAAGCTTCTGAAAAAAAGGCGGACTTATGACACTTTGCATTTACAGTGGCGGGGATACAGGATATCAGGAACGGGATGAGATGCTTGCGTTTATCCGTCAGTTGGATCCTCATAAATATCTGGTGATCCTGTCGGAATATGCAAACCGGCCTAATGATCCGCCCATACCGGTGCTGATCATCAAACTGCAATGAATACATAAATCGGTTACTGTCCGAAATACAGGACACAGAGCCCGGAGGGAGCTATCATGAATGATTACATATATTATTATCTGCTTGCAGTCAATATCCTGGCCTTTGTGCTTTTCGGAGTTGACAAGCAGAAAGCCCGTCGTAATAAATGGCGGATCCCGGAGAAGACCTTGATCTTAAGTGCTGTCATTGGTGGCAGCGTCGGGGCGATCCTTGGCATGAGATTTTTTCACCACAAAACCCGAAAAGCCAGATTTGCAATTGGTGTACCGGTGATACTGCTGGTGCAGATTGGTGTGGTGTGCCTGGTACAGTGGGCGATGAAGTAAAACTATAAATGCAATAACCATAAATACAATACCTGTCTGAAAAAAATAAGACAGCTGTCACAGGACAGAGGAGAGACCAATACTCCACGCCTGGGGCAGCTGTTATTTTTTTTATAAAAGGATGCTCAAAAATTCCTTCTTGACAAATACTTTTATGATGATATAATTTGATAATCAAAATATTTCAAAAGGCGGTGAAACCAAATAGGTGGTTTGAATCTAAGAAAATGAACAATTAAAGTTAGAAATACATGGATATTATCAATATTTTTCTCGATCTTCGTTCACAACTCATATTGTCAGCATGAACGGCATGAATAAAGATTGACTTCAGCACATGATTTTGGAACAAAGACAGTGCTAAAACAGTTGAATCTGTCCATAGTGCACGGTAAACGCAAAACGGGCAATGTGTCAAAACATAAAAAAGGAGGTAACAATATGGCAAACCCCAGATTACCCAATATCACAGAGGCGGAACAGGAACTCCTTTATGAGAAGTTGAATGTTTACAACCAAGGGAAAGCCTCTTATAAGGAGGCGGGATGTTACCTTGTGGTTTTACCGAGGGAAGGACATCCGGACTACAGCCTGTGGTTCTACACGCCTCTACTTGACAGGCGGTGCATCTTGTTTATCGAAGATTTGAAACCGGACATTATCCAGTCGCTGCGCATCGTCACTTCCGAATTGTGGTATGCCAACCGACAGATCCTGGTCACGGACTACAATGAAAAGAGGATGTCGACACACGGAGATGACCTGATCGCTTTCGGCAAATACCGCGGACACTTCCTGTATGAAATCTTGCGGATAGATCCGGGCTACGTGAACTGGATCGCCTTTAAATATACCCCTATCATCCCCAAGCAAGAACGTTTCGTCAAAATGGCACAAGCCTACAACTGCGTCTACCTGGACAAGATGCTAAAAAAGAAATACCAGCCACGTCCCACCAGCCGTTTCTTAGGAAAGAAAGGGGACAAGCTGTCCAATCTCACCCTGAAAATAACCAAAGTACGGGTAGAAGACGACCCATACAGGACCTGCGTCATCGGGACGACTCCGGTCTTCTTCGTACGCCAGCGCCTGACGGCCATCGATGCGAGCGGCAACCTGGTCAACCTGACCTTTGCATCCGGCAATCCCAGCCATGCATCCGGACAGTTGCCCTCCCTGGAACATGCCTACCGGCCGGGTGAAGTGCTACACATCTCTTCGGCATGTATCGCCGCGACGGTTGAAAGTTATGGCATACAGTACACGCGGTTGAATTATGTCAAGATTGGAAAATAATCCCTACCTTTGTCTTCTCGAAAAAGGACAGCAAGATGAAAATAGTCGCCGACAATACCGTTCCTTTTCTGAAAGGAATCGCAGAACCGATCGCAGAGGTAAAGTATCTCACTTCTAAAGAGTTTACACCAGAAAACGTACAAGATGCAGACATACTGATCGTACGGAGTATCGATAAATGTACCCGCGAACTGCTCGAAGGAAGCCGGGTGAAACTGATTACCAGCGCTACAATAGGTTTCGACCTTATCGACACCCGGTATTGTGATAAGGCAGGTATCACCTGGAAGAACTCACCGGGATGCAATGCCGTCTCGGTCGCCCAATATGTGCTTTCCGGATTGGTCACGATCGCGCTTCGCAAGGGTGAACCCCTACAGGGGAAGACGATCGGGATCGTCGGTGTCGGTCATGTCGGAAAAGAGTGGAGAAGTTATGCTCGGCCTACGGGATGAACGTGCTCCGCAACGACCCGCCACGTGCGGAGAAGGAGGGGAAAGACGGTTTCGTCTCACTGGAGACGATCGCAGAGCAAGCCACATCGTCACCTTCCACACGCCGCTGACAAAAGAAGGCCGTTTTGCCACCCGCCACCTGGCAGGAGAAGACTTCTTCCGCAAGCTCCAACGGAAACCTTGGTTCGTCAACGCATCCAGAGGAGCCGTCCATGATACGGATGCCCTATTGCATGCCCGGAAAGAGGGTAAGATCAGTGAACTGATCTTGGACTGTTGGGAAAACGAACCGGATATAAACCGGGAATTATTGGAACTGGCCACGATAGCCACCCCGCATATTGCCGGTTTCTCGGCAGACGGGAAAAGCCAATGGTACGCGTATGTGTCTGAAAAACATCGAAAAATTCTTCCAAGTGAAGATCGAGAAGATCAGCGAAGTGATTCCGCCAGCTCCCGAAACTCCGGTTATCGACTTGAATCGGTTTGACAGAAACCGGATCGAACAAGCGATCCTCACCAGTTTTAACCCGCTTGCCATAGACCGGGCGCTACGGGAAAATCCCGACAGATTCGAGTGGTTCCGGACAAACTATCATCACCCAAGAGAATACGGTGCATACACAATCGTCCATGCGACCCCGGAAGAAACCGGACAGCTCCGAAGATTGGGGTTCGGAATCCAACAATAACACAAACAAAATGAAACAATGGCAAAAGACAAACTTATATCACCCAGCTTCTGCTATATCTTAGCAGCCAACTTTTTGCTGTTCTTCGCATTTTATCTGATATTGCCGATCCTGCCGTTTTACTTGCAGGACCAGTTCGATGCGGATAAATCGATGATCGGTTTTATCCTTTCGTGCTATACTATTGCTGCCCTCTGTATTCGTCCGTTCTCCGGATACCTGCTGGACACATTCGCCAGACGGCCGTTGTACCTTTTAGCCTACTCCGTCTTCATGGTCATCTTCGCCGGATATATGATCGCCAGCCTGCTGAGCATCTTCATCGTGCTCCGTATCCTGCACGGCTTCGCCTTCGGCATGGTGACGGTGTCGGGCAATACGATCGTGATCGACATCCTGCCCTCCTCCCGCCGTGGCGAGGGGATCGGTTATTACGGGCTGGCAAACAATACGGCCATGAGTTTCGGACCGATGACAGGGCTGTTCATGCACACCAGCTTCTCCTACGAAACGATTTTCGCCTGCTCTCTCCTTTCCTGCCTCCTCGGCTTCATCATGGCCTATTTGGTAAAGACACCGCGGAAACAGCCGATAAAGAAAGAACCGATCTCGCTGGACCGTTTCTTTTTGGTGAAAGGCACTTGGGCTGGCATCTCCTTACTGCTGCTCTCCATACCCTACGGCATGACAACCACATATGTGGCCATGTATGCCGATGAGATCGGGATTTCCGT
>ENA-OPZZ01000340-OPZZ01000340.1-human-gut-metagenome-genome-assembly--contig:-NODE-340-length-37670-cov-17.818741_pt1 | contig 37670 bp, 39 predicted proteins | sample MGYA00242487_ERZ504511 | MGnify/ENA primary metagenome ERZ504511 (study PRJEB26092, sample SAMD00036241) | human gut metagenome | host: Homo sapiens | study: EMG produced TPA metagenomics assembly of... | reverse complement strand
TTTTAATTTCGGTAGTACTATTGACGACAGAAATAAGCTATTGTAAAATAACTGCAGAAGTAAGGTGGCCTCGTCGCAATTGGAGCGGCGCTAGCGCAAACTTTTAGGACAGGAATAAGATAACCCAATCCTTCGTAAAATCACCGCTTACAAATGCTTCTTGGGGTTCCAGCCCATACCCGCCTGGGAGATTCACCGTCAAATCACCAAATAGTTCCAACTCCCCTTCACTTTGGCTGTACATCAAAACCGCAAGCCCGTTTCCATAGGCATAGCTGGACACTTTCAAGGTGATCTCTTCCTTGCCAAATTCCCAATGAAAAGGCAGTGTATCACTGCTTTCCTGATTTCCATTTTTCTCATATATTTCTTTACGCATGGTTCTTTCCTCCTATAATCCCATCATTTCTTTTACGATCCGGTCAGATGCTTTCACCGCACCCACCAGCACCAGCAGATTGAACACCAATTCCCCTACATAGTTCCACACAATGGTCACTGCACTTAAGAACGTATCCCCAATGGCCGGCGGACTGGCAGAATAGACGAAAAAAATGATGCAGGCCAGTGCAATGATCGCCCCTTCCAGACACACCCTGCATAGGACTTGATAAAGTTCTTTCCCACCGACTGGGAAGGCTCTCCCGCAAAGGTGGAAATGGGGATGGGTGCAATGGCGGTATACATATACAGCTTGAACATCCTTCCATATACTGTAAGGATCATGATAAAAGACAGCACTGTGATCAGAAGGCTTCCAAGCAGTGTCACGATCCACAAGGGAATGGATTCCAGCATCCCTACTGATTCGATCTTTTCCACGATCTCTGCCGGGAGCTCTGTCACACCCCCCGTTTGTCATCCCCGACTGTGCCATGATAGTAGACACGATCCCCTGTACAATGGAAAACAGGGCTGTCATCAATTCCATGCCATACATGATGGCTCCTTGTGCCAGTGCAAACCGGATAAAGGCTTTGAGGGCATGTTCCGGCTTTTTCATGTCTGTAAAGCTGCCACAGGTCTTTACGATCCCGGCTGAAAAAAAACAGTACCAAAAGTCCATACCCAATGGCAGTCAGAGCCCCGTTGATCCCGGTGATGACACTCCAGATCGTCCCGCCCTTAAAGGATTCCGGGCTTTGGGTAAGGAGCGTCCAGATTTCTGCCAGTTTCTCATTCCATGTTGATAATGCGGAGTTTAGGTTCTGCACGATCCAGTTATCACTCAAACAGTCTCACCTCCTTTACCGGGGGCAGGAAGATGTCCTCCCTGCCCGCTTCTGTCTCTTCCTGCTACCCAACGATCAAGTCCAGGATCTCTTTTGCAAAGGTGATGATGACACCGCCTGCCAGCGTCAGAAACCCGTTGGCTCTCTGGCTGGGATCATGGCTCTTTAAGCTCAAACCCACCTGCACCACACCAAATCCCAATAAGATCAAGCCGATGGCCCGGATCAGGGAGAAGATAAAGGTGGACAGGTTATTGATGACTGACAGGGGATCTCCGGCTGCAAGCACCGGGATACCTCCTACCGTCATAGTAAGCCATCCATCACTATATTGTCCGGTAAGATATTCACACAGTTCCGATAATTCTTCCGTTTCCAGATATTCCTTTAGTTCTAAGATTGTACAGCCATATAGCACTCCATCGGCTTCTTTCACGGATGGAACTGCGGATAATACTTTTTCTTTGATTGCAGCACTTCCATCAAAGTAATCCATCAGATTATCTGTCTTATCATCCTCATGTCCGACACGGCTGTATTCCGCAATCTTCTCTTGAATTTCAGAAACATACGGTATCAAATCTGCTCCATCAAAGAGTACCTGTTCTTCTTCTAATTCATGATATTCCTCTCCTTCCCAATCTTGTTCCATCTCATTTGGAAGAAATGTTCCTGTCAGTGGTGTCAACAATTCTATTTTGATCGTATCTTCCATTCGCTTCACCTCCCACGTTCCCTTCGCTGTTTCTGCTGTTTTTCCCATGCCTGTTTTGCCAGGTCTCCATAATCAGCTCCCTCTATTGGGGGCAGATTACAGAAAACAGCATATTCTTTTTCATAATGCTCTTTTAACTGTTCACATGCCCACCGTCCTGCAAAATCATTATCGGTGCAGATTTCAATCTCTGTCACCTCTGGATGCTTCTTTAGGAAATGCTCCAATGCATCCGGGCGTTTCATCTTCTTCGGTGATTGTTCCATCCCTTCTTTTGGTGCTGCTATCCCACCCAGAGACAGGCGGTACTTATTGGTCCTTCCATCTTCCAGTGTCATATGGGCAAGGGCGTCAATGCAGGCTTCATACACCGCTACCCGATGACTTTTCCCCAAAGGCGGAACACAAAAGCTATACTGTTTGTTGCTTCCTTCCTGTTCCATTTTAAAACTCTTTCCCCGGGTGTCATAAATCCCACGCAGAAACGCATACTTTGCTTGCTCCTGCTCATCCAATCCAACAAAAACAGCGTTATGGTATGGAACGCTCTCATACAAGATTCCAAGCTGCACACAGTAATCCAATACCTCATCCCGGATTCCCCTTTGGTTCAAATATCTCCGCACCCGGTAAAAGCTGTCATTGGGCAGGGGCAGGGAAAAGGGCTTCTTCCTAGGCGCTGGTTCTGCTCTGGGAACATACACAGGAGTCTGCTCACACAGGATTTTTACGGCTTCCGTATATCCCATGCCATCTACCTGCATCAAAAACCGAAGGGCAGACATTCCACCGATATTCCTGGATTTCCAATGCCATTTACTGGTGATCTCATTAATCTTAAAACTATCATGGTCCTGAAGCTGCCATTCATTTCTTGTCCTTGTTTTCTTCAATCTCCCCGGTTGGTATGTCTGCAGATACTCATAGGCTCTCACCTGCTTGGCTGCCTGATACTCTTCTTCAGTAATCCAGGCCATCAGATCACCGCATTGCGAAGAGCCTCCACCTTATCGGTACGCTCCCACGGAAACTCTTTTCTCCCGAAATGTCCGAAAGCTGCTGTCTGTCGGAAAATCGGACGGGTAAGGCGCAGGCTATCCACAATCTGCTTCGGAGTCAGCCCAAACACCAGCGGGATTGCCAGCTCCAGACAGTCATCGGCACACACCTTCCCCGTACCAAACGTATCCACCTGCACCATGACCGGCTGGGCAACCCCAATGGCATAGGCCAAAGACACCTGACATCTGCTGGCAAGTCTCGCAGCGACAATGTTCTTGGCAATGTATCTGGCCATATACGCTACCGAACGGTCTACTTTTGAACAGTCTTTCCCAGAAAATGCTCCGCCGCCATGGGGAACCATGCTGCCATAACTGTCTACCATCAACTTCCTTCCGGTCAGTCCCGTATCTGCATCCATGCCTCCGCAGACAAAACGACCTGATGGATTGATAAAAATTTTTGTATCTTCATCTGGCGGAAGGAGACGAAGTGCCGGAAGAAGCACCTTTTTTCGGATCTCTGCTTCCAGTTTCTTCAGATTCTTGTCCTCCGTATGCTGACAGGACACTACCACACTGTCCAGTCGAACAGGCTTTCCGTTTTCATATTCTACGGTCACTTGGGCTTTTCCATCGGGTAGAATTCCCTGAATATAAGAGCTTTGTCTGCAAGCAGATAATTCTCGGACAATTCGATTTGCCAACACTACGGGTATGGGCATGAGCTGCTTCGTCTCATCACAGGCATATCCGATCATCACTCCCTGATCCCCTGCCCCTTGGAACCAGTCCATCTGATTGTCAGACACTCCTTCCCTTCGTTCTTTTGAAGTATCGACTGCCCCTGCGATATCGGGACTCTGCTGATGGACAAAGGTATCCATTGCAATCCCCTCACTGGAATACCCAATATCAGACAGTACCTTTCGCACGACTGCAAACACATCCGGTTCATAGGCACTGGTAATCTCTCCCGCCACAATAATATTTCCTTTTGTAGCAAGCACTTCGCAGGCTACTCTGGAATTTTCATCATTCTTCAGACACACATCCAAGATTGCATCTGCGATCTGGTCGCACAATTTGTCCGGATGTCCTTCTGTTACTGCTTCTGCTGTATAAAATTTTCTCATATGAATTTCCTCTCTTTCATGCAAAAAAGGCAGGATACCTTCCTTTTTACGGGAACATATCCTGCCAGCTTTCTTATTACTTTCATTTTTTTATTATCATAAATCTTTCCAAAGAAAAACTCCCCAGATAAACTGGGGAGCCTCCAGAAGCTATACCTTACGGTCCTACGGCTTCGTTTAAACATTTATAAAGTACCCACTGTATCTTGATTGCTCAAGCGTGGGACTTAATCATAGTATCTCTGTTCTTCTTTATTATATGCAACTACCTTCTCTTTGTCAACAAATTTTTAGCAGTCACATTTTACAGGTTGTATGCTCTTTTGAATTTTCCTTTTACAAGATTAAAATCTTCCGGTGTTAAAGTACCAATACATCCTCGATTTGCATCCAGCCTTGCCTTACTAACTGCACGTATCTCCTCACACTGGATCATACTGTCTTTATCCAAAAATTCATAAGTATGCATAGACGCTGGTATCGTTCTTCCCGGAATCACTTGCTTTTCTTCATCTTCTGTATCAGAATATAACAAAAACCATGAATCCTGAATCGGCAAACATCTTGCGTTTACTTTTCCTTTTGCATCGGTAATACAAACAACTACCACTTTTTCAGAATTATTGATTTTATTATTGGACATCACCAGTACCGGACGCATTTTATTTTTCTCCGTTCCTATGTTATATCCCAAATCACAAAACCATATTTGCCCATGTAAAACCTGTCTATGTTTATTCGTATTAAATTTTGATACCCGATTGTAATTTACTTTATCTTTTGTCCAACTGGCAATATTATAATATTCCTGTGCTTCCTGATTCATTCGCATCACCTACTCATATATGATAAAATTCATTATAATTCACCCAATGTGTATCTTCAACTACTTTTTAGGCTTTTCAATAAGTCTTACACCACCCAAAACCATTTCTTATCTGTCCTATAATAACGAAAAGACCCCCGTAGGAGTCTCTCCGGACTACAGGCTTCACAAGTTTCTGTAGTGCGATCACTAGGCATAGTGTAACCGCTTCTGACACACTTGTCAAGAACAAAAGACCTTGTATTTCACATTCTACGCATCTGGTTTTTGCTATCCTATAAAACTACGTTTTACTTCTGATAAAAATTCTTTCTCTGTTATGCCAGCAACCTGGGAACACAATTCCACAGATACCCCATATTGCTTATAAAATCCTAATGCAGTTACACTTTTTGCAAAGTCTGTTGCTTGTTCTATCGTTTGCTTTGTATCGTACAATACTTCTTTGGGTATCTCAATAACAACCTGCATCTTCTTCCCCCTTTCACATTTATTTTGTTTCATGCTGCTATCGAAATTCTGCAAAGACTTCCGATGCCTCCCGTACTCTTCCGTTTTCCATATCCTTGTATCCTGCGTCCAGCTTCTGATGAATCTCTTCCACAGTCATGAGATCGGCATTGATAACACCGTTCATTTTCTGCATTCCGTCCGAACCCATGCACTTTGTTTGTTCTTTCTGCTCCATGGAACACCTCCCTGTCTTTATGGAATGATTGTAACGCTTTTTCAGGCAGTTGAACAGAGTTTTTCTATTTTTAAATACTTCTTGAAAACACTCTTCCGATAGATAGAAGATACATCCAGATAGCTGCGAAAGTCTCAGTCTTCGAACACTTTCTGACACTACATCACGCCACATTTCGTTGTGCATCCTACATCCTCGAACACTTTTTTGTATGATAGTACTGTCTTTTTCATGCAACCTTGTCTCACATTCTGCACTTTTCGGGTGCTTTCAAACACTTCCCGGCAACTTCAGTTCCAGAAAGCCACCAAAGGGCTGGAAAAGCACCCACTTTTGAACACTCCTCCAACACTACAAGACTACACAAGCCGCCACAACTTGTTGCACGTTCCTTAACTTCGAACACTTTTTGTTCCGTAGCATCACTTTCCGACTTCCATCCCGTCTCACATTCTGCACTTTTGGAGTGGTTTTGAACACTTCCCGCAGGAAATTGCCCCAGATCACCGCAGGATATATCCAGAGAGCAGAAGAAAGTACCTATCTTTGAACACTTTCCCCGTTTAAGTCCCTACTTTTACTGCCACAAGGATGTTCCGGGCTTCTTTCCACTCATAAGAACAAGTCACCAGTGTCAGAGTTTTCTCACAACCTATGCCATCTACCCCTGTTTCAAACAGCGACAGCGCTTTTGCCTGCTGTACATAAGCCTCCGCACCCTGTGGACTGTGAAAAGATGCCTGCTGAAAGTCGAACATGGACACATCGGCTTTCAAGACTGCCGCTATCTGGTATTCTTCCATGCCTTCCTGTGTCTGAAAAAACACCTTGGGATGTGCTTTCCAGTAATCATAGGAGACGTACTGATCCAGATTCCCGAACATTGCACCGCTGTTCATGTTGTGACCGTAGATGGTCAGATTCCCAGATTCTCCCAGAATACAGTCTGCCTGGAGGAACAAACTTCCATTGATGTCGTAGTTTCCCCGGTAATCTCTCCGCAGATAATACTCTGGATCTTCCACATTGCTCTGCAGTACCAGATAATCGATGCCACTCTCCGGGATCGTAAGCCAGCCCCGAACATTCAGATACTTACTCTGGAGGGATCGAAGGTCAATGGCAGACACTTCCGGTTCTCTTCCAGCCTGTTCTGGTTTCTGTCCCGGAGAGCCCCCGCCCGGAGGAATATCCTCCGGGAAGCAGGTTTTTAACTCCTCCACCAGTTCCCTGTTCTGCCGGGGAACGGCCACATAATCATAATAAAGCAGCGCTGCACTGAACATACAGACAGCACACAATACTGACTGCAGAATCCACAGCTTATTCTTCTTTTTTCGCTTTTTCCGTTTTTCCATGTTTCTTCTTATAAATTATGGTTACCATGAGTCCGGCTACTGATACTCCCAGAAGAACAAACAGCAGGACTGGTTTCCAGTGATTATCCCCTGTCTGCGGTACACCCGGTGTTTCCGGTGTTCTTGCATCCTTCATCTCCACTTTCTGAATCTCCATAGTATCTTCCAGTGTAAATTTCACATCCTCTGCAATCTCATAACCTTCCGGTGCGGTGATCTCACGCAGAGTCAGCTCCTCCCCTACTGGAAGTTTCTCTACCAGATGAGGTTTCCCGTCCGTTACCCACTCTTCCAGAATCTCACCCTCTTTATTTAAGATCTGCAGCTTGGCTCCTTTCAGTTCTTTGCCTGTGGTAATATCCGTCTTGGAGATTTCCACTTTGGAATAGGCATCCTTCATCTCCACCTTGGTCACACTGCCATCTTCCTTTACTTCAAACTCGATATCTTCCGCAGATACATAGCCCTCTGCATAAGGCGGCAATTCTTCATGGAGCGTATAAGTTCCCTCTGGCAGTCCATATACCACGTGCGGTTCTTTCGTACTGATCCACTCTTCCACAATGTTGCCCTCTTTATCGATGATCTGCAGCTTGGCTCCTTCCAGTTCTTCCCCGGTTGTAGCATCGGTTTTCGTAAACTGGCTCTCAGTCGGCTGGTTTTCCACCTCTTTGGTCAGCTGGATTTCTGCAAGGTTCTGGTCTGTATAAGAGGCATCGATTTCCCAGATTTCCTCATTTGAAAGATACCCCGGTTTTCTCACTTCCTCTTTCACATAATATTTCCCATGGTAGAGGTCGCTGTCAAAAGTAAGCTGTCCGTTCTCATCCGTTGCTTTCTTTTCCAACAGCGTATCCTTTTCTACAAGAACCTCACCCTGCTGGGACAGGATATCTTCTCTTGCATACAATCCAAAGATAACGCCTTCCAGCTTCTCTTCTGTGACTGCATCCTTCTTTTCTATAGAAATGGAAATCTTCTGTCTTTCATTTTTATAGGCAACCCCTTCGTAAACCACTGCCTGGGTATCATCCTTTGCGGTCAGGGTAAATTCCTTCTGTTCCGGATTCAGTACGAAATGGTCGCCTGCCACCGTTTCTTTCAGATAATAAGAACCCAGTGGAAGATTGTTCACTACTGCTTTTCCTTCTTTATCTGTGACCAGGGTTGCTACCAGATCATCTTTTTCATAACGGATGATCGGATTTCCCTGTTCATCCCTTGCTCCGTCTGGAGAATAAATCGTATCCTTGGCGTACAGTTCAAAAGTTGCCCCTTCCACACCGGATTCTTCATATACAAAGTCATGGAACACCCCGGTATCAGTATCCTCTCCAGTCACTGCATCTTTGATCTTTCCTGCGAACCTTTTTGCCTTTGCAAGCAGGGAATCTCCCTTCACCTCCACTGGCTGTTCTCCGGTTTTCGTTAATGTCAGGCTTCCCACCTGCTCATCGTTTGGCTGCTCGACTTCCACGATAACTGCTCCGGTATCCGGATCGATCTGATGGGCAGTATCAGAAGAAACGGTAATCACGATTCCCTCTTTGGCATTTTCTTTGTAACTGCCTTTTTCGCTCACTTCTAATGGAGAAATCACAGTTTGCCCTTCATACAAGGACATTTCATACCCCTGTCTTACAAATCCTTCCGGCGCTTTCACTTCTTCAATCCGATAGGTAGAACATTTCAGCTCTTCCGGTGTGACCAGATAACCTTCCTCATTCGTCTTGAAAACACTGATGGTCTCTTTCTTCGGATAGAATACCGTCTGCTCTACATATTCCTCTTTTTCCATATCAAAGATTTTATAGGAAGCGCCTGCCTTCAAAACCGGATTGCCTGTCTGTGCATCCTTTTTCACAATCTTTAATAAAAATTCAAACGGACGGTCATCGAACACACGCCACACCATCGGCTCTCTGCTGTCCTCATCTACCTTTACTAAAAACGGATCGATGGCTTTCAAATTCTCCGGCACCGTACTTTCTTCTACCACATAAAGACCATACGGAAGTTCCGGGCTAAGGGCATATCCCTTTTTATCCGTAATGAGTTCCGGCACCGGCACAGCCTTGCCATCCACATAGGTCACTGCCACCTCTTCTTTACTGAAATCATACCCACGGAAATCTTCCGCTGTAAACTGATCCCCATTGGACGGCTGTAATTCCCCACTCTTTACTTTGGAAAGGCTGCTAACCAGGTACACTTTAAAACCAGCCCCTTCCACAAGGTCTGTTTCTGTCTGATTCCCATCTTCACTGATCTTGATGAGCTGGAACGCCTGTTTCTTCACCTGTTCCTGTACGGTCAGGTCCCTGGTTACCTCTGCCACTTCCTGTCCTTCGTAGGTAAGGGTCACCTCATATTCTGTTGGATCCACCGTATAGCCTTCCGGCGGAGTGATCTCTTTCACATACATTTTTCCCAGATACAGTTCAGAAAAATCTAAGGTGCCATCTTCCTTGATCACCCCCTGCGCGATGAGGCTGTCTTTTTTGAACAAAACGCCCGTCTTTCCATCTGGGTGGACAATATCCTCTCTGGCATACAGACCATACACGGCTCCTGCAAGGGAACTGTCTCCCTGTGGAAGAAAGTCCTGTGTCTCCTTATCAATCTTTTTGATATGGACAGCGCCTTTTACCCTCTCATCGGTTGCAGTGATCGTAACCGTCTTTCCGGCTTCCACATCCACCTTATGAATCACATCACTCTGCGCATAGCTGTCTGGAGCCTTAATTTCCTTCACATATACGGTTTTGATGGTTGCCTCAAAGTAATCACTGACTGCCTTTCCATCTTCCCCGGTAGCTGGCATTTCCATTAACAGATGCTCACACTTGCTGTCTGTATAAATGCCATAGACTGCGCCATCCAATGGGTTCTTGGTATCTGCATCTTTTTTGAGAAGTTCAATCCTTGTCATCTCCAGCCAGTTGACTGTAAAGCTGACCGGATTCGCCTTTTCTGATTCAAACACTCCGATATCCTGATTATTGTTTCCAGTAGATAACACCAAAGTTCTCCAAGTCTCTCCCACAGAACCGTGCAGTTCTCCGGAGGAATAGGTTCCGGTATGGAGCATGGATGCAGTCAGATAAAACGTATCACCGCCATAAATCTTCAACGTACCATTCTCTGCAGAAGTTCCCTTTGTCTTGTTATAAATGGCGATGTCTTTTGGCACATTGACAGAAATATAGTTTCGATGATCCCCGGACAATGTGATATCCGGTGTTTTCTGCACATTTCCATCACGGACTGCTTTTACGGATGTTTTAGAAAGGGAAATCTCCCCTTTCGGCGGTTCTTCCATAGCAAACAGATGGTCAATATAGGCAATCACCCCTGCTTTTACCAGATCCTCATACTTGCATCCCGTAAATCCTGCCTCACCTGCGTAAGCATAGCTGGCTGCGATATGCGTATATACATACTTCTCTTCTTTTGTCTTACCAGACAGATAACTTCCGGTAATATCCCCCGCACCGCCATAGCCATAATACAACACTTTCTGCAGGTTTTTATTGCTGTCCAATACCTGTGCCACATAATCTCCACTTGGCGGTGAAGAACGATGGGATTCCAGACAATAGGCAATCTTTCCATTTACGGTAAACCAACAGGTCAGATAATTTCCAATATAACTTGGATAGTAGATGGTTTCTCCTTTTTCCAGATGTACCGTTTCTCTTGCAGTAAAGGTATTCTCTGCACCGGAAAACATCATCACTTCCCCATCCTCAATCTTTTCTTCCAGTTCCCTTGCTGCCTGTGCATCTGCATCTTCCCCGGATATCGTTACTTCCACATCCGGGATCTCCTGCACAGGCGTCTCCGAATCTTCTTCGGATTTCGTATCCTCCTTCTGTTTCTGCCCACCGTTTTCTTCTGCATGGGCCTGCCCTTCCGTATCGGTCAGAATAATCTTACGGGTAATAGAGTAGCTGTCACGCTCATCTTTTGGCACAACCCAGTACGTTGCGACATAAGTCCCTGCCTGGTCTGGATGATACGCACTGCCATCCTCTGCTTCGATACGTTCCAAAGTCACATCCTCTTTTTCTGGATCATACTGAATCCCTTCCATGCAGGTCTCTGCCATAAATTCCTTGTCGGAAACATCTTTGGTGATATCCTCTGCAGTCACTGTCTGCTCAGAAATTTCCGACACCGGATGATCCGATTCTGTCTTACTTTCTTTTTCTGTCACAGCATTCTGTGAAATTTCACTTTCTGCCGCATGGACATCCGCCAAATTTCCAAGCGGACTAAGGCCCATGAGCAATGCGAGCCCGAAGGCTGCAAGTCTTGTTTTGATATTTCTGCTCTTCATTGCATTCTCCTTTTTTCGTTAAAAATACCGCAGAGGCTTTCCCCTGCGGATTTGTTATCTGCTTACTTCTGTTTTCTTTTGACTGGGTTTCTGTCTGCCCACTTCCTCCCGGACACGCTTTAACGCATCGGTCACCGAGCGGCTGGAAATCCCATTTTGATGACAGCCTTCCACGATCCCCATAAAATAAAGATCAGAAGGAATCGCTGGTTGATCCTTATACGGAGCATTCATGGTATATGCCATGACTTCCCTTTTCATGCCATCCTTGCCCTGAACAAGAACAGGCTCCTTCCCATAAAGATGGGGATAACCTTCATAAAAGTCCAGGCTCTTTTCACACTCCGGTGTAATCTTCCAAAGTACACCTTCCACCCGGCTTCCCTCTTCCGGCAGAATAGTGGCAACACCGCTTCCCTTCCCCCTGCCACAAAAGGTCAGGCGATACCCTTCCAAATGGACAGGCTCTACTACAGAAGCTGCCGGACAGCGGTATGCCATCTGATCTAAGTTCATGTTACTGCCATAGGCAAAATAATACGTTTCTTTCATCTCTACCTCCTATCGGACATCCTCTGCCCGATGATTTCTATTCAAACATTCATACTGACTGCGGTCATATCTCCACGCCCGATCCCCTTCCAGGTTGGCAAGCAGATGTTCTCGGACATTTTTATATTCCGGTCCGATAAGCCCCAACCGCAGTAAAAAGGTACGGAATGTAAACGCAGGATTCTCGGTAATCTCTGTTTTCCGCATCTGGGTACATTTCTGATTGATGGCCTGAGCGGAAATGGCAAGAGCCAGCGTGATATTTGCCCGTACTTTTCCTGCATGGAGAGTGCTTTCAAAACACCGCCATTCCAGCGTTCCCTTCGAAAACACCGCATGAAGGTTTAAGGCATAATATCGGCTGCTGTCATAATGATTATGACTTCCATCCCTGCCTCCATACCAGATCTGTTTCAGTTTTTCCATGGAAATGGTGTTGTTTGGCATTCTACGTATTTTTTCCAGCACAATGGGGCGTACTTTCTGACAATAGTTGCTTTCTCTGGAAGTCTGCACTTTCAATGCCTTAAACAGAATATCCTCTTTCGAATACATAATCGTCATGGCATTTTTCAGGCTCCTTGCCGTATGATTTGAGGCATCCACGTGAACGTGCTGCCCACAGGATTCATTCACTCTTGCCCGGTGATGTCTGAGACACCTGACTACTTCCTGTAGTTTTCCCATCTCAGAATACTCAAGTTTCGGGCTTACCATCTCCGTACTATATTCACTTCCGGCATGAACCATCTGGCCACGCTCCCTGCGTTGTGTATAGATACTGCCATCATACATAAACTTCCATTTTTTCCCTTCTCGGTCCATCACAGACCATGTTTGATAATATCCGCCATCATAAACTGCGCGTGTTCCAAACAATTCTGCCACTGCTTCTGCAGCCCTCTGTCTGGTAATACCTGTCATCTCAATCTCTGTACCAAAGTATTGGTTCTGAATTCCAATTGCCATACTGCCTTACCTCTTTGTCTTTTCATCCTCTGCCCGGATTTCTGCATCTGCCTGCCGAAGAAGCGTTCCGATGGCTTCGATCACGTTGACAGTCACTCCATTTCCAGCCTGTTTATAAAGCTGGCTGTCCGAAGTATCCTGTTCGATGCGGTCAATCTGCCAGTCATAAAACCCCTGCAGTCTCAGACATTCCCTTGGCACCAGTTTCCGGATTCTGCCCCGATAGGCAACTCCATGCCTGTCTGTGGCAGTAATGGTGAACATCGGCTCTTCCGGCTCCTTCATCCTCCGACCATTCTGCCGGGTTTCTTCTCTTCCCGGAGTCAGCACTGCTCTGGCACCTTCCTCTTTTAATACACCGGAGCATTCTCCTTTGTGATTATGGATGCCGGACTGTCTGGTATTCAGACATCTGCAATGCTCTGTCACCAGAGGTGGCGGAGACAAATCCACAAAATGAAGTGTCCCCTGCTGGATTCCTGTGGTCAGGGTATGGGCGATTTGATGCCCCACACGCCCTCTCCGGGTGTTCATTCCTGCATATCCCAGGTCAATGCTGTCTCCCGGATACGCCATCTTATATCCCTGCTTGGTATTCTCTTTGATAGGAACACCAACCTCATATAATCCGGTTTTTCCACCAACGCCTCCCGCTCCGGAAGTCAGGGTACAACTTAACCCTTCGGCTTTGTAGATTCGTTCCCCCTGTCTGCCTGTCTGGACTTGAACAAGAGGCGTTCCATTTGCTGTTGGGAAAGGTAATATTTTTCCGGCACATCTTCGATCAAGATATCCGACAAGATACACCCGCTTTCTGGATTGGGGGACTCCAAAATCCTTGCTGTTAAGCACTTTCCATTCCACACCATACCCCAGCTCAGATAGCGTACTGAGGATGGTGTGAAACGTCCTGCCTTTGTCATGCGAAAGCAGTCCGGGAACATTTTCAAGGATGAAATACGCAGGTCGCTTGTCTGCAACCAGTCTGGCAATCTCGAAGAACAGAGTTCCTCTGGCATCTGCAAATCCTCCTCGCTTTCCGGCGATAGAGAATGCCTGGCAAGGAAATCCTGCACACAAAAGATCAAAGTCTGGCATTCGCTCTGTTTCGATTGTTCTTGAGTCATTACAAAACCACTCCCCTTCTGTGTCGAACAGCAATCGGTAGTTCTTATCCGCATAAGCATCCACCTCACAGTGCCCTACGCATGTAAAACCGCCTGCGCGTCTTAACCCTTCCCGGAATCCCCCGATCCCGCTGAATAAATCAAAAAATCGAATGGTTGCGGCTATCAACCTCCTTTGCTGACAAAGACAGGCGGCATGGTTTCTTTCCCACACCGCCTGTCGGTTTTTAAGTTCTATGTATTTGGCATTATGCAATCTCTTCGGTTTCTTCCTCGGATTCTGACAGTTCATCTTCCTCATCTGCATCTTCGGGAAGTTCTGGATCTAGTTCTTCCTCTTCCAGTTGTGCGGATTCCTCGAAGTTCTCATCGTCTGGTTCTTCCTCCGCAGCTTCCATCCCTTCGATTCCCTCTTCGGCAATCTCTTCTTCACTGGTCTCTTCTGCAGGTCCTTCTGCTTCTTCCAGTCTGTCTGCTTCTGGGGTTTCTTCCGGCTGTTCCAGTTCTTTCCATTTGGCTTCTACCTCTTCCACCACTTTTTCGATGATGCGGATGAGAAAATCTTTCTGTTTGATGCCTTCTTTTGCGACTGCCCATTTGACTCTCTGGAATAAATCCTCTGTGACCTGTACTGCTAATGTTCTTTTTTCCATGCTCTCTTCTCCTTTGCCTTCCAGTCTGTTAAAATGTTCTTCAATCACCTGCTGGATGAATATCTGTGTACTCGTTTCCTTCTCTTCGATCTCGGCTCGTACTTTCTCATGTAATTCCACCGGGATCTTTCCGCATATGTTCTTCATCTCTGCCATCTGCGTTTCTCCTTTCGTTTTGTTATACACAACATACTCCAAAGTTTGAAAGAAAGCTATTCACAATACCCACTAAAGAATCCATGTCAAATGCATGCAAAACCCAAGCAGATCCAACAATGCCATACTTTCTTTGTCCATAGGCCTCACCCCCTTTACTCCTGCTCCATCTGAAATAAAAAATCCAGCATTTGACCGGGAATTTCTTCCTTTTCCCATGCTGGTATTCGTTCCATATCGCCACTTTTTAGTTCCTCCCGAACAGTCTCCTGAATCAGTTTCCGTAAGGTTTCCCGCTCTTCTTTTTCTAAAATCACATCCACCAGATACTGGTTCCTCTGTCCTGCCGGAACTTCCATCAGAAGCCGCCACGCTTTTTCATGCTCCGGGTTCTTAAGGTTGGGACGAAAGGAAAAGACCGGGCGGCTCACAGCGTTCTCATCTGCCCCACAATCCGTTCATATCCGGCAGCGTTGGCATGGACGTCGGTGAGGTAAATCGGGCGACACAGGCGGTCCTGGGTACTTACACGGTGCTGAAAAATAGCAGCCCCGCCTCCCATGAAAATGGAAGGAACTGCCCGCAGATCAAAGCCTGCCTCGGTGATCGCAGACAATATCTTTTCAATGTAAAGCCTGCCCTGTTTCTCGATCAAAGACACCACTTCCGCAGGCATGCTGCAGGACTTCCCCTGTAAGATGCGCTCAACCTGTGTCTCTGTTATGGACAGCCCGGTGTTTCTGCGCACTTGTTCCAGAATCTCATCCATGCAGCGAATGACCCCCAGTTCCAGACTCCTGCAGGTAGCTGCATTGGGAACAGCGTTATCAAGGCGCATCAAATCCACCGTCCAGCCTCCGATATCCACAAGAAGAACAGAGGGTTCATCCTTTAAATATTCCGGGTAAAGAGCCAGAGCCGAGTATCCCTGGGGGAACAGTTTCACATCCTCAATCTGGATTTCATAGCGTTCCCCTTCGTAGAAAAATCGGACAGGCTGTTCCTTCCGAAACAGATATTCCTTAAATCTCTGTTTTTCCCTTCCAAATCTGGTAAGGGGAAGTCCGGCTGCAAGAACAACCTTGGCTGTTCTCCCTCCTTTTCGTTTTCGGATCTCCTGTGCCAGTGCAGCCAGCGTCAAAAGATAATAATTGTCATTGGCAGTCTTATCCTTTACTAAAGTCTGCCGCCCCGTTCCACACACATAATAAGCACCTCCGTATTGAAGAACATTCTGCATGGTATAAGGTTCATAGGTGTACCGCATCAGCCCTGTTGGGAAACACACCTGTTTTGTTTTAATAGCATAATATCCGTGGTCGATTCCAATAATCATCGCCTACCACTCCCTTCTTTGTCATTCTGTAAAACACTTCCGGAGAAAGAGTCCTTGCGTCCGGCGGAGCGCTCCGGCAGCTGTTCTTTTCTTTCCAGCCTGTTAAACTTCCTACTCCCGGTCCCGGAAAAATGCCTGGGCTGGAAGATAATGCAGTGTTCCCTCTAAAACAAGCGCCTGCCTTTGAAAGCGCAGGACTCCCTGGTTCTGCAGGTTAATCAGTTCTTGGTATGCTTCCTTGGTCAAAAAATAACGATGATACTCTCCCTTTTCTCCAAACTGCTCCTTTTGCTCCAGCAGCAAAAACTCCACCATATACCGGGTGTCTGGTGCAAACCGTTTCTCACACAGCATATCATCACCCTGAACTGCCTTCACACCCTCCGATTCCCTTGCTACTGCCAGTAATTCATGAATACTGATGCTCACGTTTCCTATCACCTCCCTTTGAAGCCTTTCCTGATTTTCTGCGAAAAAAAGACAGGCACCTACACGATGTCTGTCTCCGTGGGATCTACCATCCCTTTTTCCTGATACTGTTGTTTGATGATCTGTTCCAGCTGTTTCCGCATTTCCTGATCCGCTACCTGAGTACAAAACTCCTGAAGCCATTTATCATGTAAATGCTCATCTGCTTCTGTCGGATCCCAGGACACAATGCTGCAGGTTTCATCATACAGCAATTCCAACTGCCGAAACTGTTCACTGAACTGTCCTGCATATTCATTCCAGATTTCTAAGTTATACAGCTTGAATCCTAGAAAATCAGAAACATACGTCAGCCTGTCCAAATCTGAAAACGTCATTTTTTCCTTTCCCAGCAAGATTGCCCTGTCACGCTTTCCGCATAAAAACAGGAAAGCAAACCGCTCCATATCTCTTTGGTGCATACCAATCACCCTTCTTGTAAATAATTCCTTATTACGAAACATTGTAAAAAGTGAAACCAGTAAAATCAATATAAAGTTTCTTTATTGCGAAATATTCAAGAAATGAAAGGACCTTATCATGCAGAAAATCAGACCAGATATGGATATCGGTAAAAATATCCAGACAATTCGTTATGCGAATAAACTTACCCAGGATCAGGTCATTGCAAAATTAAACCTGATGGGGATTTCTATGTCCAAAAGCACTTATGCCAAGCTGGAAACCAACCGTATGAACATCAAGGTATCGGAACTTGTTGCCCTTGCTAAAATCTTCCACACCGATATCAACGCATTCTTTTCCGGGCTTCTCTAAACCGGAAAAGCAACCACTTCTTAAATTTCTCTTGTTATATCGCTCTTTCTTATTCTCTCCGTTTTTCTCCAACCAATCCAATCGTTCTATTTTGGTATATTTTTTGTCTCACTTTTACAACCGATTGTATTCCTAATCCCGTGTAAAATCAATAGAAAAAGTGCAAAAAGTGAGACAAACCTGTCAACACTATTTGCAGGAGGGATTAGAGATATGCCAAAACCGAAAACATCCACCGGGGAGAAAAATCTGATCAGCCAAAGGCTCATTGAACTCCGCCGCCAGCATAATATGTCACAGCGCCTCTTAGCCTACCAGCTTCAGCTGAATGGGTATGATATGGATAAAAATGTGATTACTAGAATTGAGACCAATAAGCGTTATGTCACAGATGTAGAATTAAAAGCGCTTACTGAGATCTTTCATGTTTCCTATGAGTATCTCATCGAGGGAAAAGAAGAAAAGTCATAGCTTCCATTGTATGAGGCTGTGGCTTTTCTTTAATTTGCTTTTTAACTTTTGAAATTATTCCATGATTCTTTCACTTTCTTAACGTTCTAAAGTAATCCTTGAGGTTTCTCCCTTCCTGTCTAATTCGGTTGCCCTTATTCAGACCAATGCTTCTTCATCTCATACACCAAATCCAATACTTCTTTGATTCGTTCCCGCTCTGTTTCTCCATGCGTATATTGCATTTCGCTAGCATATCTGCAAAGCCCCTGGAGTGTAATTTCCTCAAAAAGTTCCGGATAACCTGCTACAGGTTCTTCCAGTCCCCAATACTCTCCTATTTCGTTTGCAATCTTTTCCAACTTTAATCGTTCATCCTCATCATAGATTTTCCGTTGTCCTGCATAAATCAATAGTCCATACTGTGTTGCCTGCATAATCTTCTGTTCTGTTGTAAGTTCTTTACTCATTTTACATTTCTCCTTTCCTTTTCGACTACAACACTACCCTATCCTCCAACAGAAAGCTATTCACACATACCAACAAAATATTACTTGTAAACCTGTCTATTATTGACAATAAAAAACCTGCTACAAGGATGTCTTTCCTCATACCAGATATTAATACTTTTTTCCTACTGCATACACATTTTTTCTCATTACTTGTGTATCATGTACCTATATTGTCATATAATCCTACTGTGTACACGCTATGTACAGTAAGCACATGGGGTTCAGTTTACATCAGCCAAAATAACGGGTGCTTCTGAAGCCAATGCCCTTGCAATCGCTACACGTTGTTGTTGACCGCCGGAAAGTTGTAACACATTCCGTTTCATTTCCTCTTTCGTCAATCCCATTTTTTCTAAAACCGGTTCCGGTGGTAATTTACTTGTCAATTTTACGTTTTCTAATGGTGTCATATAATCAATGAGATTATATGCTTGAAAAATAAAGGAAACATGGTTCCGGCGATGATTTGCGAATCCTTTTTCAGTAATATCTTCTCCATTAAATAATATCTTGCCTTTGGTAGGACTATCTAATCCACCCAACAAAGAAAGTAATGTTGTTTTGCCACAACCAGACGGTCCTAAAATCGCATATATTTTTCCCAGTTCCATTTCTGCGCTGATATTACTAAATATGTTCTTTTTCTTGTCATAGCTATAACTTAAATTTGAAAACGATAATATACTCATAATCACATTTCTCCTATTCCATTTTAGTTAAAATATCTTTCGGTTGTAAACGAATGACCGTATAGGAAGCAACAATAACCGCAAGACAAATCAAAATAACACCAATGCCAAATACTTTAAGCATATCTGATGTGGCAATCTGAACGGTCAATTTGGATATATTTTCTCCCGATCTGCTGATAATGAATGAATCGATTTGATTTGCAAGCTCAAAAGATAATGCCGTTGACGCAAACATGGATAGTATTGCAATCAATATATTTTCTGTCAGGAACTGTCCGACAATTTCTGCCTTGCCTCGACCAACTGCAAGTAAAACAGCAATTTCTTTCTTACGGTTTCTCGTCCATAAAACAAGGAACAATACAATAACAAGCATGCCAATTGCAGTAATTGTTAATACAGCCGTATCAACCATACTTCCAAAAGAAGACAATGGGGTGGATACTAAGTCAAAATCTTCTGTGTTGACATCGAAAGTAAATGTTTTGCCTTTTACTTCTGGAAGGTTTTTGATGGTTTCCATAAGCTCTTTGGATTCCTCTGGAGAGTGCGTATAAATATCAAGATTGTCATATCCCTCCAATTTTTCATTTACTCCGTCATAAAACTTTTTCAGACCATCCATATCAATATAACCACTGTTTGCAGGAATCCCATCCGGTGTGATCGCTTGTTTTGTCGTACCCTCTGTACCACTATAAATTCCTACAATGGTAAAGGTACTTTCCGTTTTTCCTGTTTCAAACTCTTGAAAAGTAATTTTATCTCCTACAGAAAGATTGTTTTTGTCTGCCAATTCTTTTGAAATCAAAACTGTGCAAGAGTCATCAGGATTAATATGTCGTCCTTCTTCCAGTTTATATGTTCCATTTAAAAATTTTATATCTAAAGAAGAATCCAATACTGCAGTATAAGGGATTGACAAACCTGGTGCATTCACCATGCCCGGAATCGGCTCGAAATTTTCCGGAATCCCCCAATAGCCACCATCTATTTTAGCGTTATAGCTCACAACATTGGGAAGTTTTGAAATTGCACTTATTATTTTTTCTGTAATACGGTCGCCATTATAGGTATATCCAGAAGCCCCATTTCCGAAATCCTCAGCCGGGCCAAAATTATTCTGATTGTTCATGTCAATTTCCATACGAACGGAAGCACCTACAGTTTCCTTTATCTGCTTTGTTCCTTGCAAAACAGCTTCCTCGCTGGAAACTGCAATCAAAACGGTTGTAGACAGCAGAGTAAATGTCAAAAACAGCAACAGCGTACGTAATCTCTGTCTGACACAGTATTTTATAGCGCGTTTCAAAAAATTCATTGTAATACCCTCCTAACTCATTTTGGTTAAAATCTCTTTCGGTTTTAATGACAGGATCGCTCCACTGCACACAAGAACTGTCAGAAGAACACCCAGATTTTCTAAAATGAACAATATGACAAAATGCAGGAAATCTGGCTGTAAGTAATTCTTATGAATCGTTGATTGTGTTATGGAATCAAACAGGAATGAATTTAATGTATCTGCAAGCGGAAGAAAGATAATGATTGCTACTAGAAAGCCGATCCACAGCAGAATCATTGCCTCTATCAGAAATTGCCCGATAATCCGCTGTTTCGGTTTTCCTACGGCAAGTAAAATGCCGGCTTCCTGCATTCTTCCACGAATCCTGAATGTCAGTATCAGCATAAATACCAGAAATCCCAATACTGCAGCAACCGCAATCAGTGCGACAACGATCTTTTGCATACTTTGAAGCTGTTCTGCAATCTTAGAATACTTGAAGTCATTCGTATTGATGACATGGTTGTTCCAGGCAATCGAATCAATCCCTTTTATTTCTGATACCATCTTGTCAAGATGCAGTGGGTCGGCAATGAAAAAAGAAATCTCGCCCTCATAAACACCTTGCTCCTGCAAGTTGATTAACAGTTGACTATCTGAAAAAATAAGATTTTCGGCTTTTTTCACTGTCGGATTTAACGCATTATCGGAAGCATTTTTTATATCGTAGATTCCTTTGATTTCCACTGTTTCATATGCACTTTTTTCTTTCATCAGGTCTGTATATACACCATCGTCTGAACCCAGTTTTGCATGGGTAAGGGTTATCTTATCTCCAACAGCAAGATTGTTTTGTTCGGCAAGGGCTTTACTGATAAGAATTTTACCGTTGTCCTCTGATCTGATATGTTCCCCCTCTGCCAGTTCGTATTCCTCATCCAAAAAGGCTTGGCACAAGCTGGAATCACGCACTGCTTTTACAGTTCCCATATTGCTTTCTTCACTGTGTCCTGTCCCTGCGAGAAATGACAGGTTTTCTCCCTTTACATAGCCGGAGTGTTCTGTATTGTAGCATTTCAGATCTTTTCCAACGATGGAAATAACCCGCCGAATGGACTGCTCATCAATGACAGGTGTCCCCTTACTGGAAACCTGTCCGTTATTCATATCAAACTGTTCATAAGGTCTGATATTGAAAGAAGCACCAATATTGGAACGCAAATCCTCAGAAACCTGCCGGATCCCCAAATAGACCACACTTCCTGTCAGCAAGGAGAATGAAATCAATAGAAATACTATTCCAAGCAATAAATTTTTTCCTTTTTTGCGGGTCAGATAGAGAAATGCCCGCTTTCCTACATTCATAAAAACACCGTCCTTTCTTTATATCTGCAGTATAAGAAAGGACGGTTTAACTTCGATTTAGATTCCATTTAATTTTAATTTAGATTATGTGAATTTAATGTGATTTTGAAGCAGACACTGTCTTGCCGGTTCTCAATCGTATATGACAGACCATGCTGTTCCAAGATAATTTTTACAAGATATAGTCCCAACCCGCTTCCGCCGGTCAGTTTATTATGTGATTTTTCCACACAATAGAATGGAGTAAACAGTTTATCCAAATCTTCATCCGGAATATTTACACCACTGTTTCTGACAAGAAGAGAATCAAAAGACAGTTCTAACCCCAGTTCGGCACCAACAGGGGAGTGCCGTATTGCGTTGCTGATGATATTATGGACTGCTTTTTCCAAAAGCAGCTCATTTCCCATCATCATAACATCTTCTGAAATATTCTTCTGAATACGGATATGTTTTTCATTGGCCAGTGGGATAAGATGTTTATATACACGTTTCAGAATATTGGAAAGAGAAAGAAGCTCCGTATGACTCATTGTATTCATTTCCAGCTTTGATATCGACAGGATTTCCTTTACAAGCTGTTCCATATTTTCAATTTCTTTTAATGTTTCCGGAAGTATCGTTCTCGTGTCCTTATATCTTCCAATTTCCATAATCATACTTTCCACCTGCCCTTTGATTATGGTGATCGGGGTTTTCAATTCATGGGAAGCTGTCGCAAAAAAATACTGACGCTGTTTATTCAGTTCGTCAATATGCTCCATATCCTGCTTTAACTGTCTGTTTGCTGTTTCCAGTTTCAGCATGGTATCTGACAGATTTTGGGACATGGAATTCAGACTATTTGCAAGAATACCAATTTCATCTGTACGGTTTATCTTACATTGCCAGGTCATATCAAGCTTTTCCATTCGTTTTGAAACTTCACTGATTTCTATCACTGGTTTTACGATCAAACGGCTGCAAATCCATGCCCCTGAAAATGAAACCAGGAAAATAATTATCAAAAGAAACGGCAATAATTTTAATAACGCACTTATTAACTCATGACTGGAGGAAATCGGGGCAATGATATTGAGCATATATGTCTCTGCTCTGTCAGAGAATTGAATCTCCTGAGCAAAGGATAACATTTCTTCTTTCTCTGAAGAAACTTCGTCAGGCGTTCCATACTGCTGTTCTTCTCCACCACCTTGAACGATGATAGTTGCCTGATGATCTGAACAAAATTTTTCCAATACATCTTTTGCATTTTCAAATTTTGTTTTAGAAAGTGTTTCTGTCAGTTCTTTTATTTCCGTGTTGATATGTTCTGATGATACAGCCACATAACTTTTCGGCAGGAAAAACAGAATACTTCCATAAATAAGAAAACTACATAAAATTAAAGAACCTGCGATCCATAAGAAAACTTTTGCACTCAGGCTGTCATTAATTTTTGCTCTCAAATTTATATCTCACCCCTCGTATTGTATGAATACATCCTGTATCTAATTTTCGTCGCAAATTCATAATATGTATATTTACTGTTTTTTCGTCGCCGGCAAAATCATAGCCCCATACTTGTTGGATCAGATTATCCCTCGTGAGGACTTGATTTTTATGGTTCAAAAAGGTCAGTAAAAGTTCAAATTCGAGTTGTGTTAAATTGACAGGAGCACCGTTTTTATATACCTCATGACTGTCTTTATTGAGTTCAATTCCTTGCGCAGAGAGTATTTTTTGTTTTTCTGATTTTTCCTTGATCCGTCTAAGTACAGCTTCAATTCTCATTAAAACAAGTTTTAACGAAAAGGGCTTTGTGATATAATCATCAACCTGCAATTCAAAAGCTCTTATTTGTGCTTCTTCTTCGTCCATAGCCGTAAGCATGATAATCGGAATCCGGGACTTTTTACGAATAAATTCACATACCGCATAACCGTCTATTTTAGGCATCATAATATCTAACAAAATGAGCGAAAAGGATTGTGACTGAAAAAGCGAAATTCCTTCCAATCCATCACTTGCTAATGAAACTTCATATCCCGCGTCAGTCAACAACTCATATAAAACAGACTGTATTGCTGTTTCATCTTCCATAATCAATATACGTTCTTTCATGTAAGCACCACCTGAGAATTTATAGATTAAAGCAATTCTAACACAAAATGATTTAGATTTGATTTAAAAAATGTCCGAATAACCTATAAAATGAGGTTATTCGGACATTTTTCATAATACCAGCGGCAATCACCGGACTTTTTTCATACAGGTCACTGCCATAGCCCCTGGTCCGATGTGACAGGCAACGCTCAGAGAAAGCGGACCTTCTACAATTTCGTATTCCGGAAACTTCTCCGCGATCTCCTGTTTCCATTCCTGTGCCTCTTCTTTGCTGCAAGTATAAGCCATTCCCAGCACCATATCTTCCCGGACATCTGCAAAGCGGTCATTCAGATCTTTTTCTATCGCCTTGAGCATAGTACGCTTTGCGGCTTTCCATCCTCTTACTTTTGAAAATGCATCCAGTTTTTCTCCCTGAATCTGAAGCACCGGTTTCAGGTTCAATACCGTTCCGAGCGCCGCGGCAGCCGGTGTAACACGTCCGCCCTTTTTCAGATATTTTAACGTATCCACGGTAATATAGATACTTGCCTGCAGCTTTTCAGCCTCCAGTATCTCCTTGATCTCAGATGCAGATTTTCCTGCATCCCGGAGCACGATCGCATCTTCCACCGATTGCTTCTGTGTCACAGAAATTCTCTGGTTATCCACTACACAAACCTTTCCCTCGTATTCCTGAGACAGAGACTGTGCCGCATGACAAGTGCTGCTCAGTCCGCTGGACATTGGAATGTGCACGATCTCATCGTACTCTTTCAGCAGCTCGTCCCAGCATTCCATGACTTCACCCGGAGATGGCTGAGACGTGGAAATATCAGAATCTTCTCCCAGACGCTTATAAAATTCCTCCTGCGTCAGCGTAATATCTTCCAGAAACAACTCCCCGTCAATAAAGAACGGCATGGGAATCACATGAATTCCCATCGTTTTTCCCATTTCCTGCGTAATACCACTGTTGCTGTCCGTTACGATTGCAATTTTTTTCATCTTTTCTCCCCTGTTTCTAGTTTTTAAAACTATGAATCGGTGCCGGAATTCTTCCTGCCCGATTTACAAATGCCTCACAGCCGAACTCATTCACCGGCATGATCGGCGCATAACCCAGAAGTCCGCCGAATTCGACAATCTCTCCCACATCTTTTCCGATCACCGGAATGAGACGGACTGCTGTCGTCTTCTGGTTGACCATACCGATCGCCATCTCATCTGCAATGATTCCGGAAATTGTCGCTGCAGATGTCTTTCCCGGAACCGCGATCATATCAAGACCAACTGAGCAGACACAAGTCATGGCTTCTAATTTTTCCAGTGTCAGTGAACCTGCATTCACTGCATCGATCATTCCCTGATCTTCACTGACCGGAATAAACGCACCACTGAGTCCTCCTACATAAGAGGATGCCATCACACCGCCTTTTTTCACCTGATCGTTGAGAAGTGCCAGTGCCGCCGTCGTTCCCGGCGCACCTACCCGCTCCAGACCAATCTCTTCTAAGATCTCTGCCACGCTGTCTCCGATTGCCGGAGTCGGTGCCAGTGACAAGTCAATGATTCCAAACGGAATTCCCAGACGTCTGGATGCCTCTCCGGCTACCAGCTGTCCTACTCGTGTCACCTTAAATGCCGTCTTTTTGATTGTCTCGCAAAGCTCTTCAAATCCTTTGCCGCGCACCTTTTCCAATGCTTTTTTCACAACTCCGGGACCGCTGACGCCGACATTGATCACCGCATCCGCTTCTGTCACTCCAAGGAATGCACCCGCCATAAACGGATTGTCATCCGGCGCATTACAAAAGATAACAAGTTTTGCACATCCGAAAGAATCACGCTCTTTTGTCGCTTCTGCTGTTTCTTTTACCATTTCTCCACAAAGACGTACTGCATCCATGTTGATTCCGGTTCTGGTGGAACCTACATTGACAGAACTGCACACTCTCTCCGTTCTTGCCAGTGCCTGCGGGATCGAACGGATCAGATTCTCATCACTTTTTGTCATTCCCTTGGAAACCAGCGCAGAGTATCCTCCGATAAAATTAACTCCAACTTCCTTAGCCGCTTTATCCAGTGTTTCTGCGATGGTCACAAAATCTTCCGGACACTTACATGCAGCACCGCCGATCAGAGCGATCGGTGTAATAGAAATTCGTTTGTTTACGATCGGAATTCCAAATTCTCTTTCAATATGTTTTCCTGTTGACACAAGGTCTTTTGCAGTTACTGTGATTTTTTCATAAATCTTTCTGTTCAATTCATTCAAATCCGAATCAATACAGTCCATCAGGCTGATTCCCAGTGTGATGGTACGAACATCCAGATTTTCCTGCTCGATCATCTTATTGGTTTCGGAAACTTCATACATATTAATCATGGTCTTTATCCTCGTCTCTGCTTATTCTTATAATCTGTGCATCTTTTCAAAAATCTCTTCTTTCTGGCACTGGATCTTTACCCCGATCTCTTCGCCCATCTGCTCCATCTCATCACAGATCACTTTAAAATCTTTTTCGATTTCTGAAATATCTACAACCATCATCATATTGAAATATCCCTGTACGATCGTCTGGGAAATATCTAAAATATTGATCTTACTTTCTGCAAGGTATGTACACACTTTCGCGATAATTCCCACAGTGTCTTTTCCTACTACGGTTACGATACATTTTTTCATGGTTTTTCCTCCTCAAGTTAAACGGTGATAATCTCTGAAATACTGTCCCTTTTTGCCACTGCCATATTCAAGTCTTCCCCTTTATATGCATTATCCCCTAATGTCACTTCCAGTTTGACAGTCTCATATGCCAGACTTTCATAATTATTTTCTTTGCTCAAATGCCCCAGAACAATATGTTTCAAATTATCATGTAGTATATCACAAAGGAGACGTCCTGACAATTCATTCGACAAATGTCCTTTGTCTCCCATTACTCTTCGCTTCAGCGGATATGGATATGGTCCCACTTCCAACATATGCAGATCATGGTTTGCCTCCAGAAGAACTGCATCCAGATTCTGGAGATGGGACACCGTATATGCATCATAGATTCCCAGATCTGTCGCCACTGCCACAGATTTGTCTCTGCACTCCAGACGGTATCCGGTCGGTTCGTTGGCATCATGGGAAATTGCAAACGGATTTACCCTGATATCCCCCAGCATAAAGGATTCATCACTGTGTATCACATGATACAATCCTTCCGGCATGGCTCCCAGTCTGGAATACGCCTGAATCCCCGCAATCGTTCCCGGAGTTGCATAGATCGGGATCTCATATTTTCTGCTGAACACTCCAAGTCCCTGAATGTGATCTGAGTGCTCATGGGTGATCAGAATCCCGTCCAGCTCCTCCCCTTTAATCTCCAGCTCCTTTAAACCGGCATCAATTCTTTTTTTACTGATTCCGGTATCGATCAGTAAATGTGTATTGTCACTGCCTACATAGATGCAGTTTCCACTGCTGCCGCTGGCAATGCTGCATAATCTCATAGTATCTCTCCTATTTGTCGTCTTGTTTCTTCGATCTCTCTGCTGTTGTCGATCACCCGGGTACAGTTTTTCCGAAAATACGCTTCCGGACTCTGGCTGCGTATCATATCTGTAATTCTTTCATCACTATATCCCCGGGATGCTTTCAGCCGCTCTCTTCTTACCGATTCCTCTGTATAGATAAACCATGTTTCTTCGCAGATTTTGGCATATCCTGCTTCCAGAAGAAGAGCAGCCTCCAGTACGTACAGCTCTGTCTTCTCTTTTCCTTTTTTCTTCGATATCCAGAAGCACCTGCTGTTTTACCGCAGGATGGACGATCCCATTGAGCTGTTCCAGCTTTTCACTGCTCTGAAACACAATTTGGGCCAGCTTTTTTTCGGTCCAGCTCTTCGTTTTCATCTAAAATCTCTCTTCCAAATGCTTCTACGATCGCTTTCCAGCAGGGAGTGCCCTTTCTCTGCAGCGCTTTTGCAACTTCATCAAGCTGTACTACAACTGCATGATATTCTTCCTCCAGCAGCTTTAAAACTGCACTTTTCCCGGAACCCACTCCACCTGTAATTCCAATTACCTTCATCACTATTTTGCCTCGTACCAGTTTTTTCCGACCTGCATATCCGCGATCAACGGCACATCTAAGGAAGCCGCTGTTTCCATCTGCCGTTTGAGGATCTCTTTCACTGTCTCGATCTCATCCGGATGTGTCTCGATCAGAAGTTCATCATGAACCTGCAGGATCATACGGGATTTCATCCGTTTTTCTTTCAGTTCCCGGTTGACTCCGATCATGGCAATCTTCATAATATCTGCCGCAGTTCCCTGGATCGGCGCATTCATTGCCACACGTTCTCCGAAATTCCTCTGCATAAAATTGCTGGATTTTAACTCCGGTATCGGACGTCTTCTTCCAAACAATGTAACGGCATATCCTTCTTCTTTTGCATGCGTCACGGAATCGTCAAGAAACTTTTTGATTCCCGGATACGTCTCAAAATAACTTTCAATATACTGAGACGCTTCTTTTCTCGTGATACTCAAGTCCTGACTCAATCCAAACGAACTGATCCCGTAAACAATTCCAAAGTTGACTGCCTTGGCATTTCGTCTCTGCAGATCTGTCACCTCGTCAAACGGAGTCTTAAACACCTGAGACGCTGTCATTCGGTGAATATCCTGTGCCTCCCGGTATGCCTGGATCAGATGTGCATCTCCGGAACAATGCGCCAGTATACGCAGCTCAATCTGCGAATAATCCGCATCAATAAATACATAGCCTTCCTGAGGCACAAATACTTTCCGGATCAGCCTTCCCAGTTCCATTCTTACCGGAATATTCTGCAGATTCGGTTCTGTACTGCTGATCCGCCCGGTCGCGGTAATCGTCTGGTTAAACGTTCCGTGAATCCGTCCATCTGGTCCGATATAATTTGCCAGTCCGTCTGCATACGTAGATTTTAACTTTGTAAGCTGACGGTATTCCAGAATCTTATCCACGATTGGAAATTCCGGAGCCAGCTTTTCCAGTACATCCGCCGCAGTCGAATATCCTGTTTTTGTTTTCTTGGCATGAGGCATCTGCAGCTTCTCAAACAAGATCACACCCAGCTGTTTCGGAGAATTGATGTTAAAATTCTCCCCTGCCATCTCGTAAATCTCGGATTCCAGCTGTACGATCTGTTCGCCCAATTGTTCTCCATATTTTTTCAGCTCCTCAGCCTCAATGCGCACCCCAGCCTGTTCCATATCAAATAAGGTAAAAACAAGCGGCATCTCAATTTCCAGAAACAGCCTGTCCATCTGCTCCTCTTTGAGTTTTTCCATCAATTTTTCAGATGCCGCATAGGCAGTATATGCTTCATAACAGCTCTTTGTCCACTCATCTGCCTTGTCATCCATCATCAGTCCCAGCTGTTCTCTTGCCACATCTTCATAGGTATAATCATTTTTCAGCGGATTCAGAAGATAGGCTGCCACTGTTGCGTCAAAGCAGTTTTTCTGACAAACCGCGCCCAATACCGGAAGATATTTTTTCAGATCAAACATGACAAAACGACCGGCAGAACGTGCCACATCCGAAAGCTGTGCAAACAGTGCATCCATATCTGTATCCATACTGCATGCAATGGAATACACCTGATCTTTCCCGTATGCCAGAGCAATCCTGCCGTATCCTGACGGATGTGCAAATAACGGCAGCACATTCCCGTCACATTTGATCAGTGCAGCTCCCACACACTCTGCCTTTTTTGCCTCTGAGAAAATTCGCTCGATTTCTTCCTGCTCTGTTACTTCCCGGAATGCTTTTTCAACTTCATTTTCAGCTGCTTCCACATCAAACTTTCCGAGCAGATTTTTAAACTGCAGTTTCTGGAACCACGTATATGCCTCTTTGGTGAACATATTTCCATGCTTTGCATCTTCCAGAGAGAACTCCAGTTCTGCATGCGTATCAATGGTCGCCAGAACTTTACTCAGTTTTGCCTGTTCCCAGAATTCTTTTAAATTCTTGCTTGCTCTCGGCGGCTTTAACTCCTCCACATGTGCATAGGCATTCTCCAGTGATCCGTATTCCACAATAATCTTGGTGGCAGTTTTCTCACCAACTCCCGGCACTCCCGGAATATTATCCGCTGTATCCCCCATCAGCGCTTTTACATCGATAAACTCTGTCGGTGTCACTTCATAACGCTCTTTGACATCTGCTGCATAATAATCTTCGATTTCCGTGCGTCCGCCCTTTGTCTTCGGAATCCGGATCTTTACATGCTCCGTAGCAAGCTGCAGAGTATCTCTGTCTCCTGAAATAACAGCAACCTCCATCCCCTTTTCCTCACAGGTTCTGGAAATCGTACCGAGCAGATCGTCCGCCTCCAGTCCGGCTTTCTCGATGATCGCAATGTCCATCGCCTTCAGCACCTCTTTGATGACCGGAACCTGCTGACGGAGTTCTTCTGCCATCGGCTTTCTTGTTCCTTTATAATCAGCAAACATCTCATGACGAAATGTCGGTGCATGAACATCAAATGTGACCGTCAGATACTCCGGTTTTTCTTCTTCCAGAATTTTAAACAGGATATTCAAAAATCCGTACACCGCATTCGTATGAAGGCCTTCCGCATTGGTCAGATCCGGCACTCCATAGAAGGCCCGGTTTAAAATGCTGTGTCCATCTATCAAAACAATTTTTTCACTCATGTCGATTCTCCTAATTTTACTTACAGAGATTACTATACACCAAATATCCTCTTTTTTAAAGGCTGTTTTTCTCTTCTTCTCTTGTCCAGCGCATCAAAACACCCTCACGTCCCGTCGTTTCTTCCTTTTCAAATGCTGCCGTTTGAAACCCTTCTCGTTCATAAAACCGGACTGCTCCTGTGTTCTCTGCATAAGCGTGAAGTGTCAGTTCCTGCCGTCCCGATTTAGCAGCTTCCAGAAGCAAGCGGCCAATCCCCCTGGACCGAGATGCTTTTTCCACAAAAAGTCCCGCGATATAACTGTCCTGTAATCCCAGAAATCCAAGAACTGTCCCCTCTTCTTCATAAATCAGAATATCGGCCTGCGGCAGAGCCTCTTTTACAGCTTCATACTGCTCGTTCCAATACTCTGCCGGGATAAAGCCATGAGCAGCAAGATTTGTCTCCAGCCAGATTTTCATTATGTGCTCTAAATCCTGTGGTTGATATTTACGTATCACGTGTTTCTCCCTTCATTACTAATTGTAAAGAAGGCTGCAACTGTTTTAAGTCACAACCTTCTTTATTTCAGGACTGCTCGTTTCCTGATCGTCCTGTTTTCTTTTTATTCCTGAACGTATTTCTCCCGCAGTTCTTTTACTTTATCACTGTAGACTTTATTCTGTCTCTGCTGCAAGAGCTGGTTCCTGATTGAATTCTTTACTTCCTCGAAATCTGCAACTGCCGCATCCTTTTTCTCTTCCACTTTGATCAGATGATATCCGAACTGTGTCTGAACCGGTCCCACAATCGCACCGATCTCTGCTGTAAACGCAGCATCTTCAAACTCTTTTACCATCTGTCCTTTCCCAAACTCTCCAAGATCTCCGCCTTTTGCTCCGGACGGACATGTAGATTTTTCTTTTGCAGCATCTTCAAAGGATGTCTCTCCGCTCTGGATCGCCGCTAAAATCGCATCACATTTTTCTTTGGAATCTGTCAGAATATGTTTTGCGCGAACAGTCTCTCCTTTTGTAAACTGCTGCTTGTGCTCCTCATAATAATTTTTGACATCCTCTTCTGTCACAACTGCATCTTTCATCACTTCTCGCATTGTCATCTGTGCAAGGATATCTCTCTTGGCATTTTCTACCATCTCCTGATATTCTTCTGTCTCTTCCAGCTTCATCTCCCCGCCGAGCTCCGCAAACATATGAAGTGCTACAAACTGATCCAGACACTGCTGTCTGAACTGTGGATTGGAAAGATACGCCTGCTGCTCTCTCGGTACATTCTGCAGGAATTTTTCAAAATCAGATTCTTTGATTTCTCTTCCTGCCACAACTGCTATTATTTTCTGTTCCATAATTCTCTTTCTCCTTTATCTCGTATCGTTTTATTATAAACGGTATCGTGATAAATAGCAAAACAAAATTTCTGTCTGATTCTTTTTCAGATTCCCTTTTTATAAAGTACAAACGAATAGATCATCGGGATCGTCACAACAACGACTATGATCACAATTGGTACCATGTTGTTTTCAAAAAATACACTTCCCCAAAATACCAGTCCTGCCAGAATCCATAATTTTCCTGCCATTCTATGCGTACGATTCCAATTCTCCTCACTGTTCAAGGTCCATGGAAGTTTGATCCCCACCGTATAATTCTGATGATTCTTCGACATATAATTTCCCAACAGGATAAATATGCCACCCATCAAAATACTGACGATCACCTCCATATTCACATCCATGCCAAGTGCATATCCATAAATAGACAGATTAGACACGACAGACAGAACCGGAACGATCCAGAAGATCAGCGTCATCATCGCTCTTCCGATATTTTTCTTCTTGGGATCATTTAAGGTCACACCCAGGCAGAACAAATGGATGACTAATAATATGAGCGGGAAAATCACCACTGCAAACAGCTTTGTACTCCATCCATCTGCCCCTTCACTCCCGAAATGTGTTGCAATCTTTTCCGGCAGTCGATTCCAGAGCAGAAAACCGATCACCATTGGAAAAACAGTAACAATGCTGGTAATGATAACTTTTGATTTATTTTCTTTCATAATGTTGAATCCCCTTTCAAGTCTGACAGCCAGAGCATCAGCTCTTCCACCACAGAAATATTCAGCTCGTAATAAATAAAATTCTTGTATTTCGTTTCCCGTATCAGATCTGCCTTCTTCAGGATTTTCAGATGATAGGAGATCGTTGCTCCTGTCATTTCAAAATGTTTCCCGATTTCTCCTGCTGAAAGTTTTTCTTTCTTCAGAAGAACAAGAATCTCCCTGCGTACCGGATCCGAAAGCGCTTTGAAAGTCTCCGCAAATGCCATCGGCACCATCCTTTCCCGGAATCTATTTAGAATATTTTCTAAATTCCTTACAAACACTATAATCCATTTTTCTATCGTTTGCAACAGGTATTTTGAAATTTTTCTAAATACTTTCCAACTCTATTATTTTAACACTTTTCACATATCATATTGACAAACCAGATAAAAAATGTATATTTATACCAGAAATTGACTTGTATAAGTTCGTGATCGGATGAACGTTTCTACCAACTGCCGTAACAGTTGACTACAGGTTTTTGGGATTCCAAAAATTTGTGGTTATCTGTTACGGCAGTTTTTCTCTGTTTTTGCCGGCGCCAGAGGAAACCATGATTCTGATATCTGTTCTTATACCCGTTCAAACAACAAAGCCCAATCGGAGGAAACAATCTATGAACAGCTTATTAATCAAAAATACTTCTGCTGTCATCACCTGTGACAGTAAAGACACCGTTATGGAACACGCCAACATCCTGATAAACAACGGTGTTATTTCTTACATCGGTCCCGAAGCACAGACCGCAGACGAAACGCTGGATGCATCCGGATATCTCGTTTATCCGGGACTTATCAACACGCATCATCATCTTTATCAGACATTCAGCCGGAATCTCCCTCAAGTACAGAATATGGAACTTTTCGACTGGCTCACCACCTTATATGAAATCTGGAAAAATCTGGATCAGGATGTTATTTACCACAGCTCTATAACCGGCATGGGAGAACTCTTAAAAACCGGATGTACTACTTGTTTTGATCATCATTATGTATTCCCGGACGGAAATTCCGATGCACTTCTGGATGCACAGTTTTCCGCCGCAAAAGACCTTGGGATTCGTATGTACGCTTCACGGGGCAGTATGGATCTAAGCAAAAAGGATGGAGGACTTCCCCCAGACAGCGTCGTACAGAATGTGGAGGAAATTCTGAGAAAATGACGTCTGGTATGCTCATGGAATTCATTTTCAGGATGAGGAATTACGTCTTCTGGCAGAAACCGGCACCGGTGTGACACATTGTCCAATCTCTAACATGAAACTCTCTTCCGGAATCTGCAGAATTCCTGATATGTTGAAGCTCGATGTACCGGTTGGTCTTGCCGTAGACGGAAGTGCAAGCAATGACGGATCAAACCTTTTGGAAGAATTGCGTGTCGCTTTTCTGCTACATCGCCTGAATTCTAGTAGCCACGCACTAAGTGGATATGATATACTAAAGATTGCTACGAATGGAAGCGCTAAAATACTCGGACGAAACGATATCGGTTCTCTTGCTGTGGGAAAAGCCGGAGATATGTTCCTCATTCGTCGGGACCGCCTCGACCTTATCGGGGCAGATCTGGATGTAAAATCTATGCTTGGTACCGTTGGACTAAAAAGTTCTGTTGACTACACGATCGTCAACGGAAAAATTGTTGTCGAGAACGGGCATCTTGTAAACATTGACGAGGAAAAATTTATATCTGAAGCTCGGAAATCCGTCACAAACTATTTAAGCCGCTCCTAAGTACAGTGAAAAACAAGTTACTGATACACTGTACGAACTTCTGTATAAACATTTATAACCAATCACAGGAGGAGACACTCTATGAATCATTCTCAGAATTCAAAAACAAAAAGACAAAAGGACCGCGAAATGGTCTATCAATTAGAAGGACGTCCGGGGTTATCCACAGCTGTACCTCTGGGTCTTCAACACGTACTTGCAATGTTTACTTCCAACCTTGCTCCCATACTTATCATTGCCAGCGTCTGTGGACTGTCCGGAGCTGATACCGTAATCATGGTACAATGTGCAATGTTTGTTTCTGGACTGACAACTTTTGTTCAGCTGTATCCCATTAAGCTTGGAAAAAACCGTCAGATTGGAGCCAATCTTCCTATTGTAATGGGTACTTCCTTTGCATTCGTACCTACAGCCTCGGCCATTGGAGCTGCCAGCGGAATCGGCGCTGTTCTCGGAGGATGTCTTGCAGGAAGTATGATCGAAGTTTTGATGGGATTTTTCTACAAATACATCCGTCGCTTTTTCCCGCCACTTGTTGTGGGTTGTACGCTCGTGACGATCGGTGTTAATCTTCTGGACGTCGGAGTGGACTATTTTGCCGGTGGTTCAGGAGCCGAGGATTATGGTTCCATTCAAAACCTCAGCGTTGCATTCTTTGTTCTGCTGATCGTTGTACTGCTTCAGCGTTTCGGAAAAGGATTATTAAAAAATTCTGCCATTCTTGTCGGTCTGGTCGCAGGATATGTCCTCGCTTACTTTCTCGGAATGGTAGACACTTCTGTAATCGCAGATGCCGCATGGTTTGGAATCCCGCTTCCTATGCAGTTTAAACTGGAATTCCACCTTTCCGCTATTTTAAGCTTTGCCGCACTGTTCGTAACTTCCGGTCTGGAGACGATCGGCAATACTTCCGGTATCACCATCGCCGGTTTCGACAGAGAAGCTACCGAAAAAGAAACTTCCGGTGCAATCCTGGCAGATGCACTTGGTTCCACAACTGCTGCTGTATTTAACGCACTTCCAAATACAGCATTCGGACAGAACGCCGGAATTGTCGCCATGACAAAAGTAGTAAACAAATGGTGTATTGCTACCGGAGCATTTATTTTAATGATCTCCGGGTTTTTCCCAAAGCTTGGCGCTATTTTTTCAGCAATTCCAAATGCAGTCCTCGGCGGTGCAATCATTACCGTATTCGGTATGATTTTGATCAACGGTATCAAGATGATCGCCAAAGCAGGATTCAGTGAGCGCAACATTCTTGTCATGGGCCTTACCTTTGCATTCGGTCTTGGTATGACAAGCCATCCGGACGCAGTTGCACAGCTGCCATCCGCATTAAGATTTATCTTCAGTGATTCTGTAACAGGAACCTGTATTGTGGCAATCGTTGCAAACTTTTTATTTCCTATGAAAGACGAAGAAGATATTAAAAAAGCAAAAGAGGCTATGTTAGATTAAGGAATTCTTTCCGTTACATAACACTAAAAAACGCAGCAGATCTCATTAAAATGTCTGCTGCGTTTTATTTTAAATAAAACTATGTAACTGTTGTAATCGATATTCCAGCTCATATACTGCCCGGACAGCCTACAGTGTTCTCGCTACCTCAAATCCTTCTGCAATCGCATCCAGAGCTCTTCTTGCCGATTTTGCGTCTCCGATCACATAATATGGAAGCTTTCTCTTTTCACACACTTCTGCAAGCGGATGAGAATCGTTTGCCAAAAATCCAACCGCAAATACTGCACATTCACATGGAATCTGCGTTCCGTCTTCCAGCACAATCCCCTCTTCTGTAAATTTACATACTTTGCTGTTTGGCAAAAGTTTTACCTGTAACTGCTGCATTTTCATCATAACAGCTATCTTACGCAGGCTTCCCAGATCACTTCCGATACTGTCTTTCATCTCCAGAACAGTGACTTCACATCCGTCTGTCGCAAGCGTGTCTGCTGTTTCCAGACCAACCAGACCGCCTCCGATCACCGCTACCTTTCCTTTCGGACAGACTTCATGCCGAAGCACCTCCGGTGCAGATACATGCCAAAGCTTATCCATTCCCTCCAGATTGATGGTAATCGGAGAAGATCCGATTGCCAGGATCACTGCATCGACATCTGCCTGTTCCAGCATCTGCGCATCAACTTTTGTATTTTATGAACCGTCACCAGTTTTTCTACCTGCGCTGCCATCTCCATCGCTGCAGATTTCATCTCAGCTTTTCCAGGCGCCTCTCCTGCAAGAAGGAATTCTCCTCCCAACTGATTTGTCGCTTCAAACAGTGTTACTTCATGTCCTCTTTCATGGAGAATCTTTGCAGCTTCCATTCCGGCCACTCCGCCTCCGATCACCCATACTTTTTTCGATGCTTCTGCTTTATTCAGATCATACTCTGCCTCGTGACCGATCATCGGATTTCTCATGCAGGTAATATGCGGACGGTTGGCCACATCACAGAATCCGTCATAGCAGCCCTGATTACAGCCCACACAGTGTACGATCTCATCCACTTTTCCCGCTCTGGCTTTGTTTGCAAATTCCGGATCCGCAAGCTGGGCTCTTCCCAGTACTACCATATCCACTTTATCCTGAGACAAAATCTCTTCTGCCAGTTCTGCTGTGTTGATCCTTCCAACACCAACTGTCAGCATGCCTGTCTCTTTGCGGATTCTGGCCGCATTTTCAATGTTAAATCCATTTGGCACATCGATTGGCGGCACCTCATACATGGATGCTGCCGTAATGATATTTCCTCTGGATACATCCAGCACATCGACTCCATGCTCCTTTGCACTCTTACAGAATCGGATCACTTCCTCGATCGTCAGTCCGTTCTCCAACATATCATCCTGCGCATCGATCCGGATGAACAAAGGCATTCCTTCCGGCATATTTCTGCGCAGTTCATCGATCACTTCCAACGGAAATCTGCAGCGGTTCTCAAAGCTGCCGCCATATTCGTCCTCTCTGTGATTGAATCCTGCACTTAAGAAAGAATGCGGCAGATAATTATGCGCCAGATGAAATTCCAGACAGTCATATCCGGCCTCCACAGCTCTGGCTGCCGCCTTTCCATAACATGCAATGACTTCCTGGATCTGTTCCTTTGTAATCGCTTTGATCGTATATGGTCCAAAATTCATATCTGAAACAACCAAAACCTGTGCTTTTGGATCCATGGAAACCGCGATAGATCCCTGCCAGAGCTGAATTCCCGCTTTTCCTCCATTCTCATGGATCGCATCTGTCAGTTTCTTATGTCCCTCAATCAGATGATCCTCACTGATGGATACAAAATGTGCCGGTGCACTCGGCGTATGTACGGCTGCCACCTCCACGATATTCAATGCGCATCCGCCCTTTGCTCTGGCTGCGTGATACGCAATCAGCTTATCTGTCACAGCTCCG
>ENA-OPZZ01000339-OPZZ01000339.1-human-gut-metagenome-genome-assembly--contig:-NODE-339-length-37679-cov-28.197326_pt1 | contig 37679 bp, 32 predicted proteins | sample MGYA00242487_ERZ504511 | MGnify/ENA primary metagenome ERZ504511 (study PRJEB26092, sample SAMD00036241) | human gut metagenome | host: Homo sapiens | study: EMG produced TPA metagenomics assembly of... | reverse complement strand
AAAACAGCTGCTTTTTCTCTTGTAAATATTTCTGATTTTTGTCCTTTAGGTGATGCATATAAGTATTCTTTAAAAATTTCTTTTTTTGTAGCGGCAAAGCCATAGATATATTTTACTCCGTTCTGGATGTATTCATATTCAAAACCGGTAGGACATTGTTCAGAGTAGTCATTTAAGGCAAAAGCCCGTACTGGAATTTCTGCTTTTTCATGCTGTGTTTTCTGTGCATTTCGAATGAATTGAACTCCTAGCCAGAATGCACGAATAACATTACTCTTTCCACCACCGTTTTTTCCAAAAACAGCAGTCGCAGGAAGGAGTCCTTTTTTCTTATAGGGGATCAGACAATTTTTGTATTCAGAATTGCCTTTTGCTTCCATAGATAAAATATTTTCATCACGAAATGAGCGGTAATTTTGGAATTTAAATCTAATTAACATTTTATGGTACACCTCCTGTATATAAACAGTATATCCATATTTTGAGAGAAATACAAATGATTTTGTTTAAATTAATGATTTTTTCTCTTTGATTTATTTAAATAGGTTTTGCTGTCACTTTCTCAGTTCTCTTTTTCATATTTCCTCCAAACCCTCTTGACAAAACTAAAAACCTAGTGTACTATCTAACTATAGCACTGATACACAAGGCGGAAGGAGGAAGAAGATGAATTACAATGCAGAGATGCCAATCTATCTGCAGGTCATTCACGACTTGAAGAAAAAGATGATACAGGGAAAGATACTTCCCGGAGAGAAGCTTCCATCCAACAGAGAGCTGGCGGTCCTTTATAAGATCAATCAGAACACTGCAGCAAGAATCTACAGAGAGATGGAGACTCATGGATATTGTTATACAAAGCGGGGGATTGGAACATTTGTGATGGAGGAAGAGACGATGTTCGAGACGATAAAAAAAGAAATGGCAGAAGAATTGTTGAGCAGCTTTATACATGAGATGCAGGATCTTGGATTTGAAAAAGATGATATTATCTCAAAAATTGCAGACTACAAGGAGGAGAGAAGATGATTTTAGAATGTCGTGATTTAAGCAAATCATTTTACACAAAAAAGGCGCTGAATGAAGTTTCGCTGAAACTGGAAGGCGGAAAGATCTATGGTCTGCTCGGGGAGAACGGAAGCGGGAAGACCACATGGATGAAGATCATCTCCGGTCTGACAAAGCCTACATCCGGAGAGATTTTGTTCAAGGAACATCCGTGGTTCTATGGAGATAAGGCAGAGATCGCCTACATGTCTACAGAGCCGTTTTTCTACAGTTTTCTGGATGTGAACGGAGTCGGGCAGTACTATAAAGATTTCTTCCCGGATTTTGATGAGAAGAAATTTCACGAGATGGTAAGAAGGATGTCCCTGGAAGGCAAGATGAAGGTCAAAGAACTGTCCACCGGTATGACAGCAAAGCTGAAGGTGATCGCAACACTGAGCCGCAAAGCAGAGCTGTATCTTCTGGATGAGCCGTTCAATGGAATTGATTATAAAGCAAAAGAAGAGATTCTCGGGATGATCCTCGAGTCAGCAAATGAAAAAAATACCTTTGTAATTTCCACACATATGATCGATGAGATCGAAAGTTTTATCGATGAGGCAATCTTTATCAAAGATGGAGAAGTTGTGCGTCGGATGTCAGTGGAAAAAGAACGGATGCAAAGTGGAAAATCCGTGGCAGATATTTATCTGGAGATCATGTAGGAAGAACAAAGGCAGAATGAGAAAAGAGAAAGAGAGGAAACAAAATGGGACGTTTGATCAAATATGAGCTGAAAAAACAGCAGATATCCAGAAACATCATACTGGCGTTGCTTCTGGTATTTTTACTGGCAGTTGTAACTGGTATATTTACAGATAATGGAAATCTCGTTGGAATAAGTGTTGGAATGGAAATATTTGTCGGGATGTTTGTATTTTTCTATATGGGAATTGAGAGCCTGCTGATTTTAAATCGTGATCTGAAAACAAAACAGAGTCATATGCTCTGGATGGTGCCGATGCAAAGCTGGAAGATCCTCGGAGCAAAATATATTGCGGCAATACTGCAAATCTTCTTTATTTCGTTGGCATATATGCTTGCCGGCGCAGCATGCATCATGAGTATGATTGCGAAAGAAGGAGCTTGGGAATCGCTTTTTAAAGCAATCCGCACGGGAATGGATTGGCTTTTTCAGGGAAATATGGATTGGATCACACTTATGGCAATCTTTCTGTTTTTCTTCCTTGCATGGACCTGTGTGATCGCAACCGGATTTCTGGCAGTCATTGTATCCAGAACGGTGTTGATCAATTCCAGATTTGCGGGCATTGTTTCATTCATTTTGTTCTTTGTGATCAATGGAATTGTGGAATATATTTACAATCTGTTTGCCAAATACGGACTTATGGGAATCCATAGCGGACTCTATATAGGAATTGGAGAATGCGCATTTTATATTGTTGCATGCATTATACTATTTGTGATTTCCAGTGTTCTGGCTGAAAAGAAATTAAGTGTATAAAATATGGAAGGTACAGTCTGTTAAATCGGATTGTATCTTCTTTTTTAATTTCACAACTGTCTTGTCACATGTAAAGTCTTGTGCTATAATTGTCAGCAATTAACGATAAAAATTTAACAATTCAAGATAAGTGAGGGAATACAATATGACAGTTGTGGAAGAAATCCAGAAATTAAAACAGGAAAAAAATGCAGTTATTCTGGCACATTATTATGTGAGACCGGAGATTCAGGACATTGCGGATTACATCGGAGATTCTTTTTATCTGAGTAAGGTTGCAGTTGGATTGAAAGAGCAGACCATCGTATTCTGTGGCGTGTCTTTCATGGGAGAGAGTGCGAAGGTACTGAACCCGGAGAAAACAGTTCTGATGCCGGATATGCATGCAGACTGTGCAATGGCACATATGGCAGATGCCAAAACCATTCAGAAAATGCGGGATACATATGAAGATCTGGCGGTTGTATGCTACATCAATTCTACAGCAGAGCTGAAAACACATTCTGATGTGTGCGTTACATCAGCAAATGCGGTGAAGATCGTAAAAGCACTTCCGAACAAGAACATTTTCTTTATTCCGGACAAGAACCTGGCACATTTTATTGCAGAGCAGGTACCGGAAAAGAATTTTGTATACAACGAGGGATACTGTCCGATTCACGAACACATGCAGGTTGAGGAGATCAAAGCAGCGAAAGCACAGCACCCGGCAGCAGAGGTACTGGCGCATCCGGAATGTCCAAAGGCAGTGCTTGCAATTTCCGATTATGTAGGAAGTACTTCCGGAATCATCGACTACGCAACGAAAAGTGAGAAACAAGAGTTTATCATCTGTACCGAAAACGGCGTCCGCTACAAGCTGGAAAAAGACAATCCGGATAAGAAATTTTATTTTACAGAGACAGAGCCTGTCTGTACAGATATGAAGCTGATCACACTGGAAAAGGTTCTTCACGTCTTAAAAACAGGAGAGAATGAAGTTCATTTGAGTGAGGAATTGAGAACTGACTCCAGAAAACCATTGGAAAAAATGCTGGAGCTGGCAAAATAGAGTGTCTTTCATAAAAAGAGAGGCCTGCCGAAAGGAAAGAGAGTATTATGAATAAAAAAGCAGATGTTGTTATCGTTGGAACAGGTGTTGCAGGGCTGTTTTCTGCATTGAATCTTCCGGATGACAAAGAAATCATCATGATCACGAAATCAGATGCCGAGAGCAGTGACTCATTTCTGGCACAGGGCGGAATCTGTGTACTCCGGGATGAACAGGATTATGACAGTTATTTTGAAGATACGATGAGAGCCGGTCATTATGAAAACCGGAAAGAATCTGTCGATATTATGATCCGCAGTTCTGGAAAAATCATTGAAGATCTGGTAGGATATGGAGTAGAATTTGAAAAGGACGGAGAAGCGTTTGCCTACACAAGAGAGGGGGCACACTCCAGACCGAGAATTCTGTTTCATGCAGATGTGACAGGAAAAGAGATCACCAGTAAGCTGTTGGCGCGGGTAAGGGAAAAGAATAACGTAACAATTTACGAATATACGACCATGACAGATATTCTTGAGGAAAACGGAAAATGTGCGGGAATCACCGTGAAGACGCAAAGTGGTGAAGAGTCCTCTATTTATGCAGATTATACCATTCTGGCAAGTGGAGGAATCGGCGGGTTGTACCAGCATTCCACAAATTTTCCGCATCTGACAGGAGATGCACTGGAAGTAGCGAAAAAACATCACATCCGTCTGGAGCATCTGGATTATGTACAGATCCATCCGACTACATTGTATTCGGAAAAGCCGGGCAGACGATTCCTGATCTCCGAATCCGTCCGTGGGGAAGGCGCACTTCTCTATAATAAAAACATGGAGCGTTTCGTAGATGAACTGCTTCCGCGAGATGTGGTGACCAGGGCAATCCGGGAACAGATGGAAAAGGATGGAACAAATTTTGTGTGGCTGTCCATGGCGCCGATCGAGAAAGAGACGATATTGAGTCATTTTCCGAATATTTACGAGCATTGCCTGGAGGAAGGCTATGATGTTACAAAAGAGTGCATTCCGGTCGTTCCGGCGCAGCACTATTTTATGGGCGGTATCTGGGTAGATAAGAACAGCCACACGTCCATGCCGCAGCTGTTTGCAGTGGGAGAGACAAGCTGCAACGGTGTGCACGGAGCGAACCGTCTGGCAAGCAACTCTCTTCTGGAGAGTCTTGTATTTGCAAAAAGGGCGGCAAATCTTATCAAAGAGCAATGGTGCCTGGAAAAAGAACAGGTTGTATAAAATGAAAGAATAGATGAAAAATAAAGGAGAAACCAGATGAATCAGATTACAATGAAGCTTCAGGCAAGATCACCTGATCTTAGAAGCGTTAAAAGAAGATATTTCCAGTGAAGATGTGACAACCAATTCAGTGATGAAAGAGGCAGTGGCAGGTGAAGTAGACCTGATCTGCAAACAGGATGGAATTATTGCGGGACTGGAAGTATTTGAGCGAGTGTTTGCACTTCTGGATCCGGATACAAAGGTCGAATTATACTGCAAAGACGGAGAGGAAGTAAAAAATGGACAGCTTATGGGAAAAGTCAAAGGAGATATTCGCGTCCTTCTTTCCGGAGAACGTGTTGCCTTGAACTATCTTCAGAGAATGAGCGGAATCGCGACCTATACCAATTCTGTTGCAAAACTTCTGGAAGGAAGCAAGATCAAACTTCTGGATACCAGAAAAACAACGCCGAATATGCGTATTTTTGAAAAATATGCAGTTCGTGCAGGCGGCGGCTACAACCACCGTTACAACCTTTCTGATGGTGTGTTGTTAAAAGACAATCACATCGGAGCAGCGGGAAGCGTGACAAAAGCGGTGCAGATGGCAAAAGAGTATGCACCGTTTGTCAGAAAAATTGAAGTAGAAGTAGAAAATCTGGATATGGTAAAAGAAGCGGTGGAAGCCGGCGCAGATATCATCATGCTTGATAATATGTCACCGGAGGATATGAAAAAAGCAGTGGAGCTGATCGACGGAAGAGCCCAGACAGAGTGCTCCGGAAATGTGACAAAAGAAAATATCGCGCGTCTGACAGAGATCGGAGTTGACTATATTTCCAGCGGTGCGTTGACACACTCCGCTCCGATCCTGGATATTTCTTTAAAGAATCTGCATGCAGTGGAATAAAGATGCAGAAAAAGAAAGAGAGGAACAGTATTTATGACAGGTTCTGAACGCAGAGATCAAATCATAAATCAGATTAAAAAAAGCAGTATTCCGGTATCTGGGGCGCAGCTTGCAAAAGAATTTGATGTCAGCCGGCAGGTGATCGTGCAGGATATCGCACTGATCCGGGCAGCGGGACATGAGATCATATCCACAAACAGGGGATATCTTCTGAATACTCCACATTCCGTGAACCGGATCTTCAAAGTGAATCACACGGATGAAGAGTTGGAAGACGAGCTGTGTACGGTAGTGGATCTGGGCGGAAAAGTGGTGAACGTGATGGTCAATCACAGGGTGTACGGTCACATGGAGGCAGAGATTAACATCACATCCAGACGAAAAGTGATGGAATTTGTAGAGGATATTAAGCGGGGAAAATCAAGTCCTCTGAAAAATATTACCTCCAATTATCATTATCATCTGATCGAGGCAGATTCCGAAGAGACACTGGATCTGATCGAAGAGGCATTACGGCAGAAAAAATTTCTGGTCGAAGTGGCCGCTGGATCGTAATAAGACAAATTTTTAAAAGGTGCAATCTTGACTTATCATTCCGGCTGTGATACGATTTTCAACGAGAAAGTGTGTATTTTATACACATATCTGGTAGAAAAATCATACGGAAAATGCAAAGACGGAGAGAGTAGGTTATCCGAAATTTTACAGAGAATTCCCGGAAGATCCGAGAAAGGATCCGATGCTGAGAGGGATGAACGGAAGATGATCGAACATGGCTCCCGAGCGGCGTAGCAAGCATGATGTGAACTGCGATGGGTTCGCCCTTTACAGCGAGAGAGTGTTTTTGGCAGCACTCACAGAGGTTTCAGCCGTGAGGCTGAGATAAATCAGAAGTGGTAACACGGTATTCACCCGTCTTCTTGGCAGCAGGAAGACGGGATTTTTTATGAAGGAGAGAAGAGAGATGGCAGACAAGAAACCATATTATATCACAACAGCGATTGCCTACACATCAGGCAAACCGCATATTGGAAACACTTATGAGATTATTCTGGCTGACGCGATCGCAAGATACAAGAGAAGTCAGGGATATGATGTATTTTTCCAGACAGGAACCGATGAGCATGGTCAGAAGATCGAGCTCAAAGCAGAAGAGGCGGGAGTAACACCAAAAGAATTCGTAGACAATGTTTCCGGAGAAATCAAGAAAATCTGGGATCTGATGGATACTTCTTATGACAAATTTATCCGTACAACAGACGAAGATCATGAAAAACAGGTACAGAAGATCTTTAAAAAACTGTACGATCAGGGAGATATTTACAAAGGTCACTATGAAGGAATGTACTGTACTCCATGTGAATCTTTCTTCACAGAATCACAGCTTGTAGACGGCAAATGTCCGGACTGCGGACGTGAAGTACAGCCGGCAAAAGAGGAAGCATACTTCTTTAAAATGAGCAAATATGCAGACAGACTGATCGAGCATATCAATACACATCCGGAATTCATTCAGCCGGTATCCCGTAAAAACGAGATGATGAACAACTTCCTGCTTCCGGGACTGCAGGATCTGTGTGTTTCCAGAACATCATTCAAATGGGGAATCCCGGTAGACTTCGATCCAAAACATGTAACTTACGTATGGCTGGATGCGCTTACAAACTATATCACAGGAATCGGATACGACTGCGATGGAAACAGCACGGAGCAGTTTCACAAATTATGGCCGGCAGATCTGCATCTGATCGGAAAAGACATCATCCGCTTCCATACAATTTACTGGCCAATCTTTTTGATGGCACTGGATCTTCCGCTTCCAAAACAGGTATTCGGACATCCATGGCTGCTCCAGGGAGACGGAAAAATGAGTAAATCCAAAGGAAACGTCCTTTATGCAGATGAACTGGTGGATTTCTTTGGAGTAGATGCAGTTCGTTATTTTGTCCTGCACGAGATGCCGTTTGAAAATGACGGAGTGATCACATGGGAACTGATGGTAGAGCGCATGAATTCGGATCTTGCAAATACACTTGGAAATCTGGTCAACAGAACCGTTTCCATGACAAATAAATATTTCGGCGGAACTGTAACAGATAAAGGTGTGGCAGAAGAGGTTGATGCAGATCTGAAGGCAGTGACAGAAAGCACACCAAAAGCAGTCGAAGACAAGATGGAAGAGCTGCGTGTGGCAGATGCAATGACAGAAATTTTCAATCTCTTCAAACGCTGCAACAAATATATTGACGAGACAATGCCATGGGTACTGGCAAAAGATGAAGCAAAAAAAGACCGTCTGGAAACAGTTCTCTGGAACCTCATTCAGAGCATTTCCCGCGGGGCAGAGCTTTTGGAATCCTTTATGCCTTCTACAAGCAAGAAGATTCTGGAACAGCTTGGAAATGGTCATGTAACAGAAAAACCGGAAATCCTCTTCGCAAGACTGGATCTGGAAGAAGTTCTGAAAAAAGTAGAAGAGCTGCATCCACCGGTTGAAGAAGAAAAAGAAGAGGAAGATGTGATCGATATCGAAGCAAAACCAGAGATCACATTTGACGATTTTGGAAAAATGCAGTTCCAGGTCGGAGAAATCATTGCCTGCGAAGAAGTGAAAAAATCCAGAAAACTCCTTTGCTCACAGGTGAAGATCGGAAGCCAGGTAAAACAGATCGTATCCGGAATCAAAGGTCATTACACAGCCGAAGAAATGGTCGGAAAGAAAGTGATGGTTCTTGTAAACCTGAAACCGGCAAAACTGGCCGGAGTATTATCCGAAGGAATGTTGTTATGCGCAGAAGATGCAGAAGGAAATCTCGCATTGATGACACCGGAGAAAACAATGCCGGCAGGAGCAGAGATCTGCTAAGAAAATAGAGAAAATGAATAGATCCCCCCGGATTTCAGGAGAAAGAAGCCTGACATCCGGGGGATGTGTTTTGCAAAAATTATTTAGCCTTTTCAATCCATTGTTTTACAACTTCAATATCAATCCCGGTCAGTTGAGTAATTTCCTCCGGGGAGTTGCCGGAATGAAGCATATGGAGAACAATTTCTTTTTGTCCAAGATTAATGCCCTCCTCAATACCCTCTTTATACTGGTTTTTTAAGTCTTCTTCATAAGCCTTTTGATTAAACGATGTCAGAACCATACTGATTACCTCCGCTTTATGTTTCACCAGTACATCCCGAAGAATTCCCTTTTCAATACAGATGTCCACCGCTTTCGTGACAGCGTGCTTCGGATCACTCGTTTTCTTACACTGAATCCTTACCGTATCCACAAAAATAGAATACTCTTTCAGCCGCTGGCATTTTTCCATAAGCGCAAGGTTATGTCCGTAATTGATATTCAGCATCACTGCGGTGCACTGCAGACAAGGCTGTCGATTATCGGATACAGATTCAAACGCATCCGTCAATCGAAGAATCGTCTCATCCGGTTGTTCTTTTGTGCCGTTATAGAACACAAAGTATTGAGGAATCGGCAGCTTTTTTAAAGCGCTGCTGTATAAATTGATGTTTTCCGTCTCGACATATCCATCATACAACCTGGCGAGATAGATCAGTCCGCGCAATGGCATGTTAGGATTATACGTGCTCTGATGCTCGTAGAGATTCAGTGTCCCGCCGATCAGGAATGAAATATCATTTTTCATAGAGAGATAAACAGCGTCCTCCAGTGTATTCACTTCAAGATCATTCGGATTTTCATAGCAGGTATTATTCAATGCATTGTATAGATCCAAAAGATCCTTCTTGTTATTGAAAACCAGACGAAAAAGCCGATCCTTATATTTGTGATTCGGGACAGGGTGTTTCTGGTGATTTCTTTTTTTGATTTTTTCTCATGTACTTTCCTCCATTATAAAAAACTTATCCTGTAGATGCAATCTTCTTATTCTTGTGTTCGGTTAAAATCAACTGAAAATCTGGCGAAACGCCGAAAAACAGACAGCTTCTAAAAGAAAGAAGCCAATGCTGTACAGACGACAGCTAAAAAGTAAATTCATTATATCCGGTTCGGATTATAATAACAATACGCAGATTATACAAAATAAATATTCAGAAAATTCTGATAAAAAGTAATAATTTAAAAATCATTTCGATAAAATATAAAAAAGTGTGTTGACAACTAAAAGGGATAGTGTTATTATTAAGTCAATCCAAAAGAGATACAACAATCACACATCTCAAAAGGATATTTAACTAAAGAGCGATTCTTAATTTAGTAAGCAGTCGTTCTGTTAGATTAAAAATAAACGAACTAAGGAGGCAGAGGTCCAATGGACAGTATATCATCAGTTACATTTCAATATGTCAGTGGTACGGTAGATGCAGGTTCCTGTAAAAGAGACCTTTACCACGAAAGATAAGATCCAGTAAAAGTGAATGAAAAGATCAAATCGAAGAGATTGTAAAGCTGGATGAAAATGAAAAGATTCGACATCTACAGACGTATTGAATATAGATACCACATGTAGCCAAAGTTCCCGAACATGTGTAAAGAAACATGGATAAGGAATATCAGTTTTATATGAAGCACCCCCAGTTATAGAAAGAATAATCAAATAGGATGTTGGAATATCGTCAGATGATACTGCAGCAGCCGAAAGGTTATAGAGAGAATAACTGAAGAGAGGACTTTCATGATAGGATGATACCGATACCGAGTCGGATTTAGGTTATAGATATTGTTAAATTGAAGAACAGGAGGTTTCATATAAGCCAGTCTTAGTGGACAGACTGCTATATCAATTAACAAGTGTAAAGGTCTTACAGGAACAGAATTGAGAAGTTCCTTCGATTTATAAAATAGAATATGAAAAATTTGAATAAAAAGTAAAATGCATCTTCAATGTCAATTGAGGGTGCATTTTTTTGACATTACGGGAGTCATATGGTAAACTAGAACAAACTAGGCAATGAAGAGAAAGATACCTGTAAGGTACAGACTAAGTATAATGAGGTGAGCATAGTGGACAAGTATGAATATAAGTTGAAGACAGAACAGATGCTAAAACTTATGGAAAACGGTGCATACAACAGAGCCGCTGAGATTGCTGACAGCATTGATTGGAAGCGTGTCAGAAATGTAAATATGCTGTTAAACGTCAGCAATATATATGAAAAGATCAGAGATTACCGTAAGAGTTTTGGAGTTCTGAGAGCTGCCTATCATAGAACAGAGGGGAGCAGAAAGATATTATATCGCTTGTGCACTCTTGCGATAAAGGTTGGAAATCTGGAAGAGGCAATCGACTATTATGATGAATACGTACAGGCTGCACCAAAAGATCCGAATCAGTACATCCTAAGATACCGCCTGTTGAGAGCACGAAGAGCTCCGATCGAGCAGCAGATCCGTGCGTTGGAGCAGTTCAAAAAAGCAGAGTATGTCGAAGAGTGGGCATACGAGCTGGCCAAGAGATATGAAGAAGCCGGGATGACAGCCGAATGTCTGGAAGAGTGTGATGATCTGATCCTGTGGTTCAGCGAAGGCAAGTATGTATACAAGGCTATGGAACTGAAGATGCGATACAAGCCATTGACTCCGCTGCAGCAGGAAAAGTATGACAGAAGGCTGGAAGAAGCAGAAAAATCTTCAGAAAGAGAAGCGAAAAAACTGATCGATCTGGGCAGAATAAAAGCTGAGGAAGAAGAAAAGCGGAGAAAAGAGCAGGAAGAAGCTGCCCGCTATACAGAGGATATGCTGGAGCGTTCTGAGCAGATCGCAGAGCCGGAGAATGCCGAACTCAGTGAGGAGGAAGTGGCAGAGCAGCTGAAAAAAGCGGAGCCGCCGAAGAAGAAGCTGGGTGATACGATGAAGCTTGGCGAGGCGCTTCAGAATCTGTTCCATACAGAAAAAGAAGAAGCGCAGGAGCAGGAAGAGCTGGAACTTTTAGAAGAGGATGCGGAAGAGTACGAAGAAGACATCGAAGAATTGGCAGAAGAGGACGCAGAACCGGTGGAAGGTGATGACGAGGAGAGTACAGGGGAAGATGATTGCTCAGATCTGGCAGAAGCACTGGAAGAGATTGAGTCATTATCAGATCTGGAATTGCTGGATCAAGTGACAGAGGAAGAACCTGTAGAAGAGATTATTGAGGAGACGATCGAGACGAAAGTTAAGGAAGTTGACCTGAAAGAATTAGAAGAGCTGGCAGAACCGGAAGTGGCAGATGCAGCAGATGTGGAAGTAATCGAGGAACCTGAAGTAGCAGAAGAGGCTGAGAAGGAAGATATGGAAAAAGAATCTATTAAATTAGAAGAAACAGAAATCAAAGAGGATGAGAGAATAGACGAGCCGGTTGACGATATACTTGATATTGATGATATTCTTGCTGAGTGGGAAGCCGCAGAGGGCAGTGTTGAACCGGAAGAAGTTCCAGAAGTGAACGAAGAGGATATAGAACAGATTGAGCGCAAGCCAAAGAGCCCGATCTTATCCCCGGATATTCAGAGGATGATCGATGAGATTGAAGGTGTGATTCCGGAAGAAGAGAGTGAGGAGATTCCGGTACACACGAGTACTCCTGTTGAACCTCTTGAGAATAAGGAGGAAGCAACAGAAGAGCTTAGAATGGAATCAGAAGAGCTGACTCTGGAGGTTGACAGTGCAGAAGATTATGAAGACCTTCTGACAGAAGACGCAGCAGAGGAACTGGAAGAGGAATTCGAAGAAGAACTGGATTACGATGATGATTATGAGGACGATTACGAATCGATTGCAGCAGGGCTGCAGGAAGAGTTCAAGCCGACGCTGAGTGATGAACCGGACGATCGTGAGATTCCGGATGAAGAGCCTGTTGAGTCGGATATTCTGAGTTCTACGACACCGCTGAGCAGAAAAGAGACTGCGAAGCTGATTGCGACAGGAAAGACTGCACCACTTCCGATGGATGAGATTGCAGATGCATTATCGATTTCCGATACAGGATTTTTGGTACACAGCCGCTATGATCTGTCCGGACAGGGTGCAAGAAAAGCAGGGCTGACAGAGGAGCAGAAGAAGCTGTTCTCCTACTTTGTTCCGGTACGTGGTATGAGCGAACAGCTGGTAGATGTTCTGGAGCAGGATCGCAATTGTACGAATAGAAAAGGTACTTCAAACACAGGAAACCTCCTGATCGTTGGAAACAAGGGGAATGGAAAGACGGTTCTCGCAGTTGATGTCGTAAAGGCAATCCAGAAGCAGAGAAAGATCCGTCAGGGAAGAGTCGCGATCATCACAGGTGAGGCATTGAATAAAAAGAAGATCAGTGATATCGTAGCAAAATTATATGGTGGAGCACTGATCATTGAAAAAGCCGGAAAATTAAGTGAAAGAACGGTTGCGAAGCTGAACAAGGCGATGGAAAAGGATACAGGTGAGATGCTGATCGTATTGGAAGAGCAGAGAAAGCCGCTGGATCGGGTTCTTTCTTCCAATAGAGAATTCAGAAAGAAATTTACAAGCAGATTGGAAGTGCCGATCTTTGTAAATGATGAGCTGGTTACATTTGGTCAGACTTACGCACAGGAGAATGGATATCGTATCGATGAGATGGGAATCCTGGCGCTGTACAGCCGGATCGATGCGATGCAGAGAGAAGATCACGCAGTGACAGTTGCGGAAGTAAAAGACATTATGGATGAGGCGATGTCGCATTCACAAAAGGTATCCGCCAAGAAGCTTGTGAAGCGAGTTCTTGGAAAGAATACAGATGATGCAGACAGAATTATTCTGACAGAAAAAGATTTTAATATTTAGAATTAGGAGATATTGTGAAGTAGAAGAATCTACGAAAGCAACAGATCTTAAGTGTTCTGAAAAGAGGCTGTCTGATGAGACAGGAATTACCGGAGTAGAGATCAGACTGAGTGTTCTGATAGCTACTTCGGTTTTTGTTTTAGAAAACCAATATTTATTAGAAAAGTAGTAGCTGTCAGAGGAAATATGGCAGATGCCAGTGTTGTGATCAATGAGGCGGCAGCAGGCGTTAAAAATCTTGAAACGGTATGGAAGTCTGTGGAGGCGTATGTTGAAAATTCCATTGAGCAGCTAAAAGACGTAGATAATTCCACGTTGTTGCTGCAGTTTAAAATGAGAATGCAAAGTACAGTAAATTCATGGTCAGAGGTGGGGAATATTACAGCGGAGCTTGTAGCATTGTTTGAAGAAGCCCAGAGAGAAGTGAATGTCAAAGTGAGAAGTGTAAAAGATCCGGGAAAAGAACTGCAGTTACAGCGGAAAAAATTAAACAATGCAGTGATTAAGTTTGATATGGAATATCTGCCGGAACTAAAAAACAGCATGGAACAATTAAGAAGGTCAATTCAGAAATTTGACAATGATATTGAGAACAGCTATCTAAGATGTATTCCTGAGATGAAAAATTTAATCACAAGGCTGACGGAGGCAGAGAAAATATATGAAAGCTCGAACTGCACTCCGGAAATCATGGAAAAAGTAATGGAAATGGTACAAGAAGAGAAATCCACTATGCAGGATACTTTACTTGAAGCGGCAAAGACCATTCATAAAGGAACGCTTGGGCTGCGGGATGACAGTTTGAAGGAGCAAATGGATGATGCCGTACTGATGTTGGAGGACATGATTAAAAAACAGGCAGAATATGCATATGGAATTCTGGAGCCTGAGTTGACAGCGCTTGCGAAAGCACTGGAAAGTGTTGATGCGACGCTTCTGGAAAAATTAGATGAAAATCCATTTCAAATCGTGATGGATCTTCTTCCAAAAGTGGAAACGATCGAAGGGCTTGATCTGACACAGCCGGAGATTGCGGCAATGAAAGCAGCATATGAAACAGCATTGTCTGTGTTGAACAGAATGGCGGGATCAGCAGATATCCTTAAATATATGTCAATTCATGACGAGCTGAAAAAGAAGTATGAAGATTTGGAACGGGTTTTTCAGGAAGCAAAAGCACTTTGTGATAAACTCGAGCTCCATAGCCGAAGCTTGAAAAACCTGTATCAGGTACATGAGGTAAAGGAATATTTTATAGAATGTGGAAAAACACATGAAATGAATTTGCAGGATCTTTTGAGACAGCTGAAGGAAGAGAATATGGAGCAGGCAGATGAGATGGCTGCTTGCAGAGAAGAGGTGGAAAAGGGACTTCGTGATCTGGAAAGTGCCCGAAGCGCATGGAGATAGAGTGATTAGAATTAAGACTGAGGGGGCGGCATACCCTTCAGTCTTTTGCGTTGTTCTGTAAGAACTTATCAGCATAGGAACTCACCAGGCGCGGATATTGACAAAAATGTGTGGGGGGGGGGGGTAAAATAAAATGACATAAATCTTCAAAATCTGCACAAAACAGGGAGCAATCAACAATTTTGTTGAAAAATGTCCGGATCTGTAGTAGGATAAATAGGAGAAATATTTAGGAAAAAGGAATAGGATGAAAAAAGATGAAGGGGAAGAAGAGAGTACATGCTTTTAAAAACAGGATGGAACACTGGCAAGTTGTATCAATAGGGTTGACAGTTTATGACGCTATTGCTATGATACTTGCTTTTTTTATGGCATTATGGTTCCGGTTTGATTGCCGTTATACGATGATACCGAAAGAGTATTTGAATTTCTATTTTAAGTTTATTTTAATTTACGCTGTGATTTCAATCTTTGTGTTCAGAAAGATGCGTCTCTATAATAGCATCTGGAGATTTGCAAGCTACAGCGAGTTGCTTAGGACGGTTGTGGCAACCGGAATTACATTTGTGATCCACTGTGTGGGAATGAATGTATTTTTCGGGAAGATGCCACTTTCTTATTATGTATTCGGAATTATGATTCAGTTTGTGCTGACGCTGGGAGTGCGTTTTTCTTACCGGTTTGTACTGCTTGAGAGAAGCCGGCAGAGAAAGGCAGAGGAGATCGCGAAGGCGAAGAAGGTACTTCTGATCGGTGCGGGCAAGGCAGGTCAGATGATCCTGCGTGATATCAAGACAGCCAAAGAGCTGGAGGATATCGTATGTTGTATTATTGATGATAACCCGAATAAATGGGGCAGATATATCGAAGGAGTTCCTGTGGTCGGGGGAAGAGATGATATTCTCTCCTGTGTCGAACGATTCAAGATCGAGAAGATCGTTGTGGCAATTCCGAGTGCGACAGCGCAGGAGAAGCGGGATATCCTGAACATCTGTAAAGAGACCGGGTGTGAGCTGAAGAACCTGCCGGGTATCTATCAGTTCCTGACCGGTGAGGTGCGTGTCAGTGCGCTGAAAGACGTAGCAGTGGAGGATCTTCTGGGACGTGATCCGATCAAAGTCAATATGCAGGAGATCAATGCCTTTATCCAAGACAAAAAGGTCATGGTAACAGGTGGAGGCGGAAGTATTGGTTCGGGTCTTTGCCGTCTGATCGCAGAGTACCATCCGAAACAGTTGATCATCTTTGATATTTATGAGAACAATGCATATGATATACAGCAAGAGTTAAAGAAAAAGTATCCTGAACTTGATCTGGTTGTATTGATCGGATCTATCCGAGACTCGAGAAGGATCAATGCGGTATTTGAGACTTATCGTCCGGACATCGTCTATCATGCAGCAGCACATAAGCATGTTCCGCTGATGGAGGACAGTCCATGTGAGTCTATTAAGAATAATGCGATCGGTACTTACAAGACAGCTTATGCGGCGATGATGAACGGCTGTCAGAGATTTGTTCTGATCAGTACGGATAAAGCGGTGAATCCGACGAATATCATGGGCGCCAGCAAGCGTCTCTGTGAGATGATCGTACAGTCCTTTGATCGTATGATCAAAGAGAAGACACCGGAAAGACTGCCGATTCTCTATGCACATGCAGATGATGAAGACGGAGCTATGGTGAAAAAACATGTCTTTTCGGAAGATATCAAGACAGAATTTGTGGCAGTTCGGTTTGGAAATGTACTTGGAAGTAATGGTTCTGTCATCCCATTGTTTAAAAAACAGATTGCAGCAGGCGGACCGGTGACGGTTACGCATCCGGATATCATCCGCTACTTTATGACGATTCCGGAAGCAGTCAGCCTGGTATTACAGGCCGGCACTTATGCAAAGGGTGGAGAGATTTTTGTTTTGGACATGGGAAGTCCGGTCAAGATCGATACACTGGCGAGAAACCTGATCAAGTTGTCAGGACTAAAACCGGATATTGACATTAAGATAGAATACACCGGATTGAGACCGGGAGAGAAACTTTATGAAGAAAAGCTGATGGCGGAAGAGGGGCTGAAGAAAACTCCGAATGATTTGATCCATATCGGATGCCCGATTCCTTTCGAGGTGGAAGGTTTTCTGAAGCACTTTCAGTCTCTGATGGAAATGGCGTATGCAAATGACGAACATATCAGAGAAAAGGTTTCTGAGATTGTAACAACGTATCATCCGGCAGGGGAACACGGCAGCGAGAAAAAAGGCGAAGTGTATGAAAGGCTGCTGGGTGGAAAGACAGCAGAGAATGGACAGAAATAAACACATCAGATTCCTGAATGACAGTAGAGACTGCCATTCGGGAATCTGATGTAAAACGGAAACAGAATTCGGGATCGGGTATCGCGAAATGGCGAAGCACACTCTTTTTATGGGAGATAGTGTGTAGTATGTAATCCAAGTAGTGATGGGAAAAGAAGAAACAAAGAATGTGATCAAAAAGGAACTGAGTAAATAGCTTTTTGAAAATTACTTCGACATAATATGAGAACGGGTGTGTAGACGGGCAGGAGGGTGTGTTGTCTATCTAGAAACAATGTTCCTAGGATATCTTTTTATCAGTACCGATCAGCCGGAAATACTACATACAGAATTAAAAACTATTCCTAAGATTACAAAACTTCTCCGGTCAGAAGGCAATGTCTTTCTTACCGTTTCTCAAGAGGAAAAAAGAATTTCTTGAGAATCTTCTGGGTGATGATCCGGAGAATGTAGTAAAGTTGTTAAAAGTGGCAGTGAGTGAAGAAGAGGTCATTGATGCAGAAGGTCCGCTCAGACATTATGTGGATCGGATCGTCAAGAAAAAATGAGATTGCGATATGTGATGATTGAAATACAGTTATTTGAAAAAAAGAGAAATATTGATAGGAATAAAGTTGTAGGATTTCTGCTGGTGGGAGTTCTTTTTTCTATGGAGGGATGGGATTATGTTTAATGAAGAAAATCAGTTTAAAGCATTTGAATCAAAAGTGTGGCTCAGTTCACCAACAATGCATGGAGATGAAATCGAATATGTAAAAGAAGCCTATGAGACAAACTGGATGTCTACTGTAGGTGCAAATATCAATGAAGCTGAAAGAATTACATGCGAAAAAGTTGGATGTAAATATGCAGTAGGGCTTTCAGCAGGAACAGCAGCCCTTCATATGGCAATGAAGTTGGCAGGAGTGAAACGTGGAGATAAAGTATTCTGCTCGGATGTAACGTTTGATGCAACGGTAAATCCGGTAGTTTATGAAGGTGGTGAGCCTGTATTTATTGATACAGAGTACGATACCTGGAATGTGGATCCGGTAGCTTTGGAAAAGGCATTTGAACTTTATCCAGAAGTAAAAGTGGTTGTAGTAGCACATCTTTACGGAACACCTGGAAAAATAGATGAGATTAAAGAAATTTGTGACAGACACGGGGCAGTGATTGTAGAAGATGCAGCAGAATCACTGGGAGCTACATACAAAGGAAAGCAGACAGGAACGTTTGGAGCTTATAATGTTATTTCATTCAATGGAAATAAGATTATTACCGGTTCATCAGGAGGAATGCTTTTGACAGATGATCTGGAAGCTGCCAATAAAGTGAGAAAATGGTCTACACAGTCAAGAGAAAATGCACCATGGTATCAACATGAAGAATTGGGATATAACTACCGCATGAGCAATGTGATTGCAGGTGTGGTAAGAGGACAGTTCCCATATTTGGATGAACATATTGCACAGAAAAAGGCTATTTATGATAGATATAAAGAAGGCTTTAAAGATCTTCCGGTGGAAATGAACCCATATGACGGAGAAAATTCTGAACCGAACTTCTGGTTATCTTGTATGTTGATTAAACCGGAAGCAATGTGTAAACAGGTAAGAGGAGAGCAGGAAGCATTATATATTGGTGAGGCTGGAAAGAGCTGTCCGACAGAGATTTTGGAAACCCTTGCAAAATATAATGCAGAGGGACGTCCGATTTGGAAGCCAATGCATATGCAGCCAATTTATCGGATGAATCCGTTTGTCACAAGAGAAGGAAACGGAAGAGCAAAGACAAATGCTTATATCAGTGGTGAAGAATTAGGTGATGATGGAAAACCGCTGGACGTAGGAATGGATTTGTTCCATAGAGGACTGTGTCTACCAAGTGACAATAAAATGACAGAGGAAGAACAGGATATAATTATTGAAGTGATCAGAGGATGTTTTGAATAGGTGGGAAAGAACTATGTATAGAAATTGTTTGAAAAGAGTCTTTGATTTTTGTTGTAGTTTACTTGCCCTTATTATCTTGAGTCCATTTCTTTTAATATTCATGACTCTAGGAGCAATTTATATGAAAGGGAATCCTTTCTTTACACAGCCCAGACCGGGAAAAAATGAGAAAATTTTCAAACTTATTAAGTTTAGAACAATGAGCAATGCGAAAGATAAAAATGGAAATTTGTTACCTGATGAAGTACGTATCAATAATTATGGGAAATTTTTAAGAAGCACATCTGTAGATGAACTTCCGGAACTGCTCAATATACTAAAAGGTGATATGTCGGTTATTGGACCTAGACCTCAGCTGGTTAGAGATATGGTTTTTATGACAGGTGAACAGAGAAAAAGACATACGGTTAGACCAGGGTTGAGTGGTCTTGCTCAGGTTAATGGCAGAAACGTAATTACATGGGAAGATAAGTTCGATTGGGATTTGAAGTATATTGAGAAGATTACTTTTCTTGGTGATGTGAAGATTATTTTTGAGACCATTGGAAAGGTCTTTAAGAGAGTGGATATAAATCGTGAGGGCACGGTTTCTGATATGGACTTTGGTGATTATCTATTGAAGAAGGGTGCAGTGAGCAAGGATGAATACGACAGGAAACAGACGGAAGCTAAGGAATTGTTGAGAAGAGGATAAAGAAGAAATGAACGAGTTAGTTTCGATAATCACACCATCATACAATACAGCAAAATATATAGGTGAAACCATTGAGTCGGTTCAAGCCCAGACTTACCAGAACTGGGAAATGATTATCGTAGATGATTGTTCACCTGATAATACCGATGATGTTGTCGCCGGGTATTTGAGTGACAGTAGAATCAAATATTTAAAAAATGAAAAGAACTTTGGTGCAGCGGTTAGCAGAAACCGAGCACTGAGGGAGGCGAAGGGAAAGTGGATTGCATTCCTTGACTCCGATGATTTATGGAGTTCGGTAAAGTTGGAGCATCAAATCAGCTTCATGGAGAAGAATGGTTACCACTTTTCATATGCGAACTATGAAGAGATTGACGAACAAGACAAGCCGTTAGGGGTTAAGGTAACTGGGCCCAAGAAAGTTAGTAAACGGGGTATGTACAATTATTGTTACCCAGGTTGCTTAACGGTTATGTATGATGCCGAGTATATTGGTTTGGTTCAGATTAAAGATATTAAAAAGAATAATGACTATGCAATGTGGATCGAGGTTTGTCAGAAAGCAGACTGCTGGTTACTGGATGAGTGTGTAGGAAAATACCGGAAGAGAAATGGATCCATTAGTCGTCATGGTATTAAGACAATGATAGGTTGGCATTACAAGCTTTGGCATGAGGTTGAGAGCAAGACTGCAGTGGCGAGCTTCTGGTATACCGTTTGGAATCTGTTCTTTGGGTTTATAAAGAAGAAAAAATATGTAAAACGATAAACAGTCATTGTATGAAAGATAGGATAAAAGTATGATGAAGAAACACTATGACTATGTCTTTGTGATATTAGTATATAGGAATGTAGATGATTTGGTCTCTTGTTTAGAAAGTGTTGCAGAAAAAATTACAAATTATCGGGTGGTAATAGTTAATGCATATTATGATGAAGAATCAAAGACTATTATTGAAAATATTGCAAAAGAGAATAACTGTGATTTTCTAAACGTAGAGAATAAGGGCTATGGAGCTGGAAATAATCGAGGAATAGAATTCGTTTCAGAGAAGTATGATTTTGATTACGTGATAGTATCAAATCCTGATATTACAATAGAAAAGTTTACAAGTTATGTAAATGATTTTAAGGGAATGGATATCGTAGCTCCTCGGATTATTACGAGGAATGGAAAGAATCAAAATCCTATACTTGTGACGGATAATAAGATTGCTGATTACTGTCTGTATATTGGATACAAGAAAAAACAGGATATGCTTGTGTTGCTCGGATTTGCACTAAATAAGATTTTGAGAGAAATTTTTCTAAAATTATGTAAAAATACAGTAAGAAGAGTATACGGAGCACATGGAAGTTTTGTAATATATAGTCGAAATGCTATCGCTAAGTTGACAAGCAATCCATATGATGAAAATATATTCCTATTTTCAGAGGAGTTTGTTATTGCGAATAAAGCTAAGGAATTTGGACTGCAAACATTCTATTGTCCTGAAGTGTGTATTCAGCACAAGGAGGATGGAAGTATGGAAATCGCTGATATTTCAGAGAATGAACATCTTGGAAAATCTACAATTTATTACTATGAACATTACAGAAAACATTAAGCAGTAGGAAATGATGAGGAGACCAATAAATGAAGGTATTTGTTGTATATATAGGAGACATTTTTCACTGTCCACCGGCAATGACTGTGATACAGACTTTAAGTGATTTGAAGTATGAGGTGCATGTATGTGTCAATAGTTTTAGTGCAGAAAAAACAGTTGAAAGTTTCTCGGATAGGAAAAACGTTAAGTTTGTTTCTGTTGCAAATGAATATAATAGAAATCAGGGGATTTTAGGGAAATTTCTAGAAATGTTTCAAATCCGAAAAAGACTTTGGGATTACATTGATGGAGAAAGTGAGAAAGATTCGTTAATTTGGATAGTTGCAGGTGGGACAGTTAAATTTTTAGGGAAAGAGCTTCTTAATCACAAATATATATTGCATTTACTTGAACTAACGGAAGATATCTATTATTTGGAAAGTAAGCATATGTTTCCGTTATCAAGGAAATATGCAAGAAAAGCAACAGTAGTTGTAGAGTGTGAATATAATCGCGCTCACATTACAAAAGCATGGTGGGAACTTGAGACTTTACCAGAAGTGCTTCCGAACAAACCATATATTGTTGATTCAATACTAAAGAATTCGTCGATAACTCGTAATGATAATGTTGTCGATGTTATTAAGGCTGTCAAGGGGAAGAAGGTAATTCTGTATCAAGGAAACATTAGTGCGGAAAGACCACTTGAACCTTTCATTGAGGCTGTAGAGGAGTTAGGAGACCCGTATGTTTTTGTTGCAATGGTAAATGGAGATGATCCATTTTCAAATAAAAAAAGAGGTTCATACTATCACATTCCATTTGTAGTGCCACCATACCATTTAGAGGTGACTAGCAATGCATATATAGGCGTATTGACATACACACCTATCAAAAATGATTACTCTATTCTAAACACATTGTATTGTGCACCAAACAAGATATGGGAATATTCAATGTTTAGTATCCCAATGATTAGCAATGATCTTCCTGCATTGAAAGAATTGTTTATGTCGATTCAATGTGGTGTATGCTTTGATAAGTTTACTAAAGAACAAATTAAGGATGCGATAGTTCGAATTGATAGTAATTATTCAGATTTTTCAAACGAATCTAAACGTCTTTTTGAATCAGTTGATATCAATAATCGAATTCAGCACATTATAGATTGTGCAAAGGAAAGATAGCAAAATGGAAATATACACGAGAGTAAAGATTTCAAAAACAAATAAAATACTAATTATTTTGCTAGTTTTATTGCCAATTATTAATCAGTATGCTATTGGTCCATTTACTTTTTTAGAGCTATTCTCATTTGTTGTTTTTGTACGCGAGGTGATTGTGCGAAAAGAGTTGGAGATAAAGGGTTTATTTGGGATTTATATAGGGTATGTAGTGTTAATAACAATAGCGGCTCTTTTTTATACTAGTACTATACAAGATGTTGGAATAAGTACGATAGCATTGAGGTTGGTTAAATTTGTAATAGTAATGATAACATTTTATTGTATAATACCAAACAAAATTAATCTAGAGTATCTTATGAAAATATATACATATGTTGTGCATACAGTTTCTATAGTGCTGTTTCTTCAATATTTATTGTATCTTGTAACTGGTCAAGGAACAATGTTTTTGATTCCGAATATGACCCTGAACTATAATAATGGAATTAATAGTTCTGATTTTATGTCATCAACGTTGGGGAGGATTTTCACTGGGTACTATTATAGACCGTGTTCAGTATTCGTTGAACCAGCATATCAAGTTGTGTTTGTATTACCTTGGATGGCTTTAAAAATGTTCAACAAGGAAAGCAAAAGTATGAGCAGATTTGACTATTTTATGTTATTGATCGTGACATCAAGTTTGCTTCTTACTACTTCGACAACAGCATTGATTATTTGTTTGGTTTTGTGGTGGATATTCATTGCAAGGGCGCTTAGGACAGGCGGTAAGATGGCAAAAAGAATATGGTCACTTGTTCCTTTGATTATTATTGCAGTTGTGTGGCTTGCTCAACAGTCAGGGTTGATAACTTCAATAGTCATTAAGATGAATTCGTTGTCTAATATTCGCCAATATTCGTCATTAACATTAAGGTTATTACGGGGGATTGAATGTTATAGACAAGAAAATTTGTTTGTACAGTTATTTGGTTGTGGATATGGAAATATTACACAATATTTTTCTAACATTCAGATGCATACAATGTATGATGGAAGTATCACTGATATAGCGTATATGAGCGGATTTTTTACAATGTTATGTAGTGTAGGTTTATTTGGTTCAGCCATCTTAATTGTGTATTTGATTAAGATTGTTCGGAGAGGTAAAGGTGTAGTTACGATTCTTTTTATCTGTTGGTTTTTAATGATGATTAGCTCATCGTGTTTTGATGGAGACACTTATTTATTGCTGATTGCTTTGATGACATTTTGCATGAAAGATAACAGTAATAATAAGAGTGTAAGGATAAATTGAATTAAAAGAAGGATGGTGACCATATGACAGGTGTTTGTATTTTAAACTATAATGACGCAGAAACTACTTTAATTTTGGTGGAAAAAATTTCGAATTATTCAATTATAGACCATATAGTTATAGTTGATAATTATTCTACAGACGACTCATATGATAGGCTGAAGTCTATAAAGAACAAAAAGGTTAATATAATTCAAAGCAAGAAAAATGGCGGATATGGTAGTGGGAATAATATAGGTGTAAAGTATCTTGTTGATACATACGCATGCGATTATGTGGTGATATGTAATCCAGATGTTTCTTTTGAAGAGCAGTGTATACAGGTATGTGTCGATTTCCTTATGAATAATACATCAGCTGTATGTGTTGCTCCACAGATGCTTGATAGAAAAGGGGATGTTGTACGGGACTGTGTGTGGCCAATAACAAGTGGTCTTACATATCTTTGCTTTTCATTAGCTATTATTGGTCGTTTTTTTAAGACAACATATAAAGAGCTTGGAGATGGAAATATTAAAAATGTAGATTGTGTTGCCGGTTCTTTGCTGATAATAGATTCCGCTAAGTTTATTGATTCGGGAATGTATGATGAAAAGTTATTTTTATATTGTGAAGAGACAACATTAGGGATACGATTTAAGAAAAAACAGTACTATACTTATTTTTTGCCTCAGACAGTATTTATCCATCTACATTCTGTCAGCATAAGCAAAAGTTTTAAGAAAGAGATTGCAAGAAAAAGGCTAATGTGGGATAGTAGATTGTATGTTATGAAGGAATATTACAATTGGAATGTTCTTCAAATGATGTTTGCAAAGACAATCAGATTTATTGCATTATGCGAAGAATGGATTAAGGAGTTAGTTAAGAAGCATGAATAATTATAAGTTAAAGAAAGAAATTAATGTTGGTGTGCTAGGTTTAGATTTTGAATCTGGAAATCTTGGCTGTGCGGCTTTGGGGTATAGTTTTGTACAACTTATTGTTGAAGCTATTAAAGATACAGAAAAAAGAGCCAATTTTTTCGTTTTTGAACCGATAGATATAGAAAAAGTAAATAACATGTTTAATGGTGAAAATGTGACTTTTACAAAGTTTATCTTGAAGGGAAACAGAACTAGAAAACAGCGTAAAGCACAAATTGATTTATTTAGACAATGTAATATTATTTTTGATTTTACAGCTGGAGATAGCTTTTCTGATATTTATGGCATAAGGAGGTTCATTAGTCGGACTTTAGTAAAGCAGAATGTAATAAAATCTGGCACGCCATTAATTTTAGGAAATCAGACTTATGGTCCGTTTAAAAATTTGATGGTCCGCGCATGGGCTAATTGGGTTATTAAAAATTCACGTGAGAGCATTTCACGTGATAAGCTTTCAACGGATTATATAGTAAAAAACTGCCATATAAAACCTTTTGAGTCCATAGATGTTGCATTTGCGTTACCATTCAAAAAAAATGAATCAAGTAGTGAAAAAATAAAAATAGGTATCAATCCTTCGGGATTATTATGGAATGGTGGATACACAGGGAATAATCAATTTAGTCTTTCGGTTAACTATTCGGAATTTTGCAGAGAAATTATACGCAGATATTATTCAGATCCAGAATATGAGATTCACCTTATACCACACGTCCTTTCTAGGGACTTAAATTATTCAGATAATGATATGTCAGCTTGTATGAGTATTCAGAAAGAATTTCCTAATATTAACGTTTCACCCTATTTCACATCTCCGATGGAAGCTAAAAGCTACATTTCTAATATGGATGTTTTTATAGGTGCTAGGATGCATGCAACAATTGCCGCTTATTCAAGTGGTGTGCCGACAATTCCATTTGCATATAGTAGGAAATTTACGGGCTTATATAATAGTTTGAATTATCCTTATCTGATTGATGGAATGAATAATACTACTGAAACAGCAATTGCTACCGTAGTTGATTATATAGAAAAAAGAGAACAAATAGGTTTAGCTATCTCAAAAGAAAAAGAGGCAGTTAACCAGAGGATTGAAGAGTTGAAAAAACATTACAGAATGCTTATTTTAGGAGACGATGTACAATGAGTGGAATAGATTACTACAAACAGTTTTGCTGTGGGTGTGGATTATGTCATTCAGAACAGAATGTTCAAATATTGGAGTCTGATTCGTTTAGGGAGCCACAACTTGGATCTGAGAATTTTGAATTTTGTAAAAAGTATTGTTTTGCATCGATAAATTCGGGAAAGGAAGATTGGATTCAGGGTCCGTGGGGATTATATAATGCTTTATATTATGGATACAGTACCGATGAATCAGTTAAGAAACAGGCTTCAAGTGCTGGTGTTTTAACTGCGGTTTGTTCATATTTACTTGATACCAAAATGGTAGATGCAATAATTCATATTGGAGCTGATGATGCTAAACCTTGGAGAACAAAAGTTTGTGTTAGCACAAATGTTGATGAGGTGGTTAGCAATTGTGGTTCTAGATATGCTCAATCATCACCATTATCAAATATTAGTGAAATTTGTGAAAAAGATAAAAAATACGCATTTGTTGGCAAACCTTGTGATGTAAGTGTTTTGAAAAATTATCAGGTAGATGGGCATTTTCCAGAAATTATATTATTACTTAGCTTTTTTTGCGCTGGTGTACCAAGTGAGAAAGCAAATATAACGCTGATAGATGAGTTAGGATGCAGTACTCAAAACTGTGCAGAACTTCGTTATCGAGGAAATGGTTGGCCTGGAAGAGCAATGGCTGTCTCAAAAGATGGTAAATCGAATAGTATGAACTACCAAGAATCCTGGGGAAAAATACTAGGAAGAGATATTAGGAAAATATGTCGATTTTGTTTAAATGGCACTGGTGAAGCAGCAGATATATCTTGTGGAGATGCTTGGTATTTAGACAATAATGGAGAACCGGATTTTACTGACGGGGCAGGAAGAAATGTTGTTTTTGGACGCACGGAGAAAGGAAATGAAGTTCTGATTCAAGCAGAAAAGCAAAAGTATATTAAACTTGAACGTGATTCTAGTATCGCAGATCAGCTACTTTTAATGCAGCCTTATCAGTATGAGAGAAAAGGTACGATGATAGATAAGGTGATTGCTATGAAACTCTTCTTTAGAAAGTGTCCGAATAGCAATATTAGAACATTATTAAAAATCAAAACAAATGTGAAAGCAAAAAGACATTATATGATTTTTAGAGGAACCATCGGAAGAATATTAAGAAAAAGAATATAGTGAGAAGGTGTCCTATGTTAAGTTTATTTTTTCTTAAAAAATTTGTTCATATTCCAGTGTTAGGACGACGTTTTTTCTTACCTTCAGTAGTGAAAAATGAAAACGGTGAGAAAGAATCTACAACACTACGTGAATATATCCAAAGAAATAACAATGTTAAAGTGGGATTGTATTCATATGGCAGTTGTTTTGCAGAAGATTTTAATGTTGGGGGAAAAGTTGAGATTGGCAGATATTGTTCTTTTGCTTCAAACATTCATTATTATGGAGCAAACCATCCAGTAGAATATGCGTCATGTTCACCATATTTTTACAATAAATCGTTTGGTTATCAAGTTAGAGATGTTAAACGGGAAGAGTTACAAATTGGTAATGATGTGTGGATCGGAGCTAATGTAATAATAACAAAGAATTGTTGCAATATTGGGAATGGTGCGATTATTGGTGCGGGTTCGATAGTAACTAAAGATATACCTGAGTATGCAATAGTGGTCGGAAATCCGGCTAGAGTTATTCGTTATAGATTTGATGAAGAAACGATAGCATTATTAGAAAAGAGTAAATGGTGGGAAGTTTCCCCTGATAGACTTATGGAATTCTATGATGTTATTGATAATCCAAGATTGTTTGCTGAAAAAGTGTCTCAAAAGACTAATCAATAGCGGGAAGTGGAGGTAAATTTGTGAAGTTAGATAGACTAGCCAATTCCAAGCGAAATATAATTTGGGGATTGATGGGGCGTATTATTACGACGATGCTACCATTTGCGTTGCGAACTGTTATTCAAATAACCATTGGGGAAGAGTATTTGGGATTAAGTGGTCTTTTTACATCAATGCTTAGTATGCTTAATCTTGCAGAACTAGGATTGGGGTCTGCAATGATATATTACATGTATAAACCATTTGCAGAAGATAATAAAAAAGAAATATGTGCTTTACTTAATCTTTATAAGTGGCTATATAGAGGGATAGGCGGCTTTATTCTTATTGTTGGAATATGCATAAGTCCATTTATTGGAATGTTTGTTAAGGGATCATGCCCATCAGACATTAATTTGACCATATTGTATTTTATATATTTAATAGACACGGTACTTTCATACTCTTTGTTTTCTTATCGGCAATCACTATTATTGGTTCATCAAAGAAATGATTTATCATATAAAATTGAATTATTAATAAATATTTCTTTATATGCTGTACAGATTTTATTGTTATTCTTATTTAAGAATTATTATATTTTCATTATTGTTAAGCCAATATTTACGGTAATTAACAATATCCTAATATTTGTTATAACGGAAAACGTGTTTCCGGGATATCAAAGTAAAGGAAAAGTTTCAAAGGAAAAAATTGTTGATATTGGAAAAAAAGTAAGAGCATTGGCTGGACATAAAATTGGAACTACAGTGGTTGCTTCGGCTGATAATATTGTTATTTCAGCATTTTTGGGACTCTCAGTTGTGGCAAAGTATGGGAATTATTACACAATTATGTATGCGGTCATTTCTATAATGGGGATGATTATGAGTTCATTAATGTCTGGAATAGGAAATGGATTGGTATTGAATTCAAAAGAAGATAATTATAAATTATTTAATAATATTAATTTCCTAATAATGTGGTTGGTTAGCTGGTGTTCTATTTGCTTTTTGTGTTTATATCAACCTTTTATGACAATTTGGATGGGAAAAAGAATGCTCCTTCCGTTTGATAGTGTGATTTTAATGGTCATGTATTATTATTCATGGCAATGTCGAGTTGGCGTAAATTTGTTCAAGGATGCTGCTGGTTTGTGGAGAGAAGATTTTTGGAAACCATATGTTTCGGCTGGAGTGAATATTATTGCTAATATTTGTCTTGTAAAACTAATAGGGTTAAATGGGGTTCTTATATCGACAATTATTGCTATGGTATTTATAAATATTCCTTGGGAAACAAGAGTTTTGATGAAACACGTTTTTCAAAGAAGCACCGGATTGTATTATCTTAAACAATTATGGTTCCTTATTAGGACATGTATTGCTGGAGTAGTTACATATTTTATCTGTGGATTATTTTCATTGAATGGAGTTTTTGATTTTTTGGTTAAGGGTGTCATTTGTATTGTAATCCCCAATATAATAATTGCTATCCTGGCATTAAAGACAGAAGAATTTAAGTATGCTAAACGAATGATTTTGAATATTGTTGGAATTAAGAGGTAATAAAGATGAGAGAAATGCTTGAAGAAGAAATCAAACAAAGTGAGTTAGATATGTTAAAAACTATTCATGATATTTGTGAAGCAAATGGCTTAAGGTATTATCTAGTCTATGGAACATTACTTGGTGCGATACGCCATAAGGGTTTTATTCCCTGGGATGATGACATAGATATTGCTATGCCTAGAAATGATATGAATAATCTGTTTAAACTTTTAAAAAATCACGATAGGTATATGCCGCTATCTACTCAAACAAGTTCGCAGTATTCTTCTTCTTTACCAAAAGTAATAGATAAGAGAACTCTTTTGATTCAGCATTATTCATTTAAGGAATCTGTTGATTTGGGTGTATATATTGATGTTTTTCCGCTAGATGGTGTTCCGAATTCACCTATGATACTGAGATCTCATATGGATAAGGTTGCTAAAGGGGCACGTAAATGGTATTGGGCAAATACAGGTTTTTGGGAATCGAAAAATATAATTAGAAACACAATTCGATATTTGATTACACTTCCGTATCGATTAAAAGGTGGTCGATTTTATTTGGACAAATGGGAAGAAACAATGCAAAAATATAAGTTTGATGATGTCCATATGGTGGGTGATTTTTGTTTGTGCGATTCGTTCTATTCCGTATTATTACCTAAAGTAGTGTATGGAAAAGGGGTTTTAGTGGATTTTGAAAACTATAAGTTTAAAGCACCTGATTTATATGATATTTATCTTGAACGTTCATACGGGGATTATATGGAATTGCCACCAGTAGAAAGTAGAGTATCTAACCATAATTTTGAAGCATATTGGAAAGAGTGAGGTGTAGGAGTGAAATGAAAACAGTAATGCTAGTATTTGGCACACGTCCGGAAGCGATTAAAATGTGCCCATTAGTAAATGAACTCAAGGCTAGGAAAAGGATTAAGACAGTTGTTTGCGTAACGGGCCAGCATCGTCAAATGTTGGATCAGGTGCTTGAAGTGTTTAAGGTAGTTCCTGATTATGACCTTTCCATCATGAAAGATCGTCAGACACTGTTTGATGTTACTACAAATATTCTTAACAAGATTGGTGATGTATTGGATGAAGTGAAACCAGATGTTGTATTGGTTCATGGTGATACATCTACGACTTTTGTCACTGCATTGGCATGTTTTTATAAACAAATTCCAGTTGGTCATGTTGAAGCTGGTTTGAGAACTTACAATATATATAGTCCTTATCCAGAAGAGTTTAACCGTCAGGCAGTTGGTATTATTTCACAGTATAATTTTGCACCGACGAAGAGAAGTGCAGACAATTTGGTAAGAGAAGGAAAAGATAGAGATACTATCTACATTACTGGTAACACAGCAATCGATGCACTGAAAACTACTGTTCGTGCTGATTTCAAGAATGAAGTGCTCGATTGGGCAGAAGACAGTCGTTTGATCGTAATCACTGCTCATAGAAGAGAAAATCTTGGTGAGCCGATGCATCAGATGTTTAGAGCCATTAGAAGAATTATGGACGAGCATCCGGATGTGAAGGCAGTATATCCGATTCATATGAACCCTGTTGTTCGTCAGACTGCAGATGAGGAGCTTTCTGGTTGTGATCGGATCCGAATCATTGAGCCGATGGAGGTTCTTGATTTCCATAACTTACTTGCGAACTCTTATCTTATATTGACTGACTCAGGTGGCATCCAGGAAGAAGCTCCTTCTCTTGGTAAGCCGGTACTCGTAATGAGAGATACAACTGAACGTCCGGAAGGTATTGCTGCAGGGACGCTAAAGCTAGTAGGAACAACGGAGGCGGTTATCTATAAGAACTTCAAAGAGTTGTTGGAAAATAGGGAAAGCTATCACGCTATGGCACATGCAGCTAATCCTTATGGTGATGGTAAAACTTGTAGACGTATTGCAGATATTCTAGAATTTGGAAAAACAGAAATATGATGAGGTGACAAAAATGAAAGGCATTATTCTGGCAGGTGGAGCGGGAACAAGACTCTATCCTTTAACTATGGTAACTTCTAAGCAGTTGTTACCAATTTACGACAAACCGATGGTGTACTATCCGTTATCAACTTTAATGTTGGCAGGTATTAAGGATATTCTCATCATCAGCACACCAACCGACCTTCCGAATTTTGAGAGATTACTCGGTGATGGAGTTGCGTATGGTGTGAACTTGAGCTACAAGGTTCAGCCTTCTCCAGATGGTTTAGCACAAGCGTTCATATTGGGAGAGGAATTCATTGGAGATGACGCATGTGCGATGGTTCTCGGTGATAATATCTTTTATGGTAACGGATTTTCTAAGAGTTTGAAAACAGCAGTAAAGAATGCAGAAGAGAACAACAGAGCAACCGTTTTTGGTTACTATGTAAATGATCCGGAGAGATTCGGTGTTGTTGAGTTCAATGAGAATGGAAAGGCCATGTCTATTGAAGAAAAGCCAGCTAATCCTAAGTCTAATTACGCAATAACTGGTCTTTACTTTTATCCAGCAGGTGTATCTGCAATGGCCAATGCTGTGAGGCCTTCTGCACGTGGTGAGCTCGAGATTACAACTTTGAATGAGATGTATCTACGTCAGGGAGATCTGGATGTACAGCTTCTTGGTCGCGGTTATGCTTGGCTTGATACCGGTACAATGACAAGCTTGCTTGAAGCAGCAGAATTCGTACATATGGTAGAGTCTCGCCAGGGTATTAAAATTTCTGCTCCGGAAGAGATTGCATATAAGAGTGGTTGGATTGATAGAGAAAGACTATTCAAGTCGGCTGAAAAATATGGAAAAAGTCCTTATGGTCAGCATTTGAAGAATGTTGCTGATGGAAAATTGCAGTATTAATGATTTGGAGGATGAATTTATGAATATTATCGTTGCTGGTGGTGCTGGTTTCATTGGATCTAACTTTGTGTTCCACATGCTTAACAAGTATCCGGACTATAGAATTATCTGTTTGGATTGTCTGACTTACGCAGGAAATCTTTCTACATTGGTTCCTGTTATGAACAATCCGAATTTTAGATTTGTAAAAGAGAGTATTACTGATAGAGAAGCAGTGTATAAGTTGTTTGAAGAAGAGCATCCTGATATTATAGTAAATTTTGCGGCAGAGAGTCATGTTGATAGAAGTATTGAGAACCCGCAGGTATTCTTGGACACTAACATAATAGGTACATCAGTTCTTATGGATGCATGTCGAAAGTATGGTATTAAGAGATATCATCAGGTATCCACAGATGAAGTTTACGGGGATTTGCCACTAGACAGACCTGACCTGTTCTTTACAGAGGAGACTCCAATTCATACTTCAAGCCCTTACTCTAGTAGTAAGGCTGCAGCTGATCTTTTAGTTCAGGCATACCATCGCACATATGGTCTGTCTGTGACCATCAGTCGTTGTAGTAATAACTATGGTCCGTACCATTTCCCAGAGAAGCTGATTCCTTTGATGATTGTCAATGCCTTGAATGATAAACCTCTGCCAGTTTATGGTGAGGGACTGAATGTTCGTGACTGGCTTTATGTTGAGGATCATTGTAAGGCTATTGACCTTATTATTCACAATGGACGTGTTGGTGAGGTTTACAACGTTGGTGGACACAACGAGAAGCAGAACATCGAGATTGTTAAGATTATCTGTAAGGAACTTGGTAAGCCACAGAGCCTTATTACTCATGTTGGGGATCGTAAGGGACATGATATGCGCTATGCTATTGATCCTACTAAGATTCACAACGAGTTGGGCTGGTTACCCGAAACTAAGTTTGAAGACGGCATCAAGAAAACTATCAAGTGGTATCTTGAGAACCGAGAGTGGTGGGAGAACATCATTTCTGGTGAGTATCAGAGCTATTATGAGCAAATGTATGGGAACAGATTTGAAGATATTCGTAATAGTGTTAAAGGAGCGATTTAGGTAATAGAAGTAAAATTGAGTGACAAGGATCAGAAGAATCTAATTTTTATGTAATTAATATTTTTTTAGATGAAAAGGGGTAAAAATCCCTTTTCTTTTGACAATGTGTTCACAAAATACAAAAGGAGGATGTACATGAACAAGCAAGAAAGTGATATTTTGAACAATTTGCTGTTAAAACCATTTATCAATCAGCGTACATTATCAGAGATAAGTGGGCACTCACTTGGCGTAGTAAATAAATCAATTAAAGAATTGATGAAGGAAGGGTATCTTGACGATGAGATACATCTGACTGATAAAGCCAAACGTGAAATAAATATGAAAGCCCCGCGGAAGGCTATTATTTTAGCGGCAGGATTTGGAATGAGAATGGTTCCTATTAATCTGGAATCACCGAAGGCCTTATTAGAGGTCAATGGAGAGCGGTTAATCGAACGCCAAATTAAACAGCTTCATGAAGTCGGTATTAGAGATATTAGTATAGTGGTTGGGTTCATGAAAGAGCAGTTTGAGTACTTGATTGATGAATATGGAGTACAGCTGATTGTCAATCGGGAATATGCGATAAAGAATAACTACTACTCAATGATTGTTGCTTTTAACAATACAGAACTAGCAAATACTTATATAGTACCATGTGATATCTGGTGTGATCAGAATCCGTTTCATAGTCACGAACTTTATTCTTGGTATATGGTAAGTGATTTGATTAATGAAGAAAGTGATGTAAGAGTCAACCGAAAGATGGAACTAGTGAGAATCAAGAATAGCGCAGGCAATACCATGATTGGTATTGCATATCTGCTTAAGGAAGATATTGAACGATTAAAAGAACAACTGGAGAAAATTAAAGAGGATAATTCTTTTTGGGAAGAAGCACTCTATGTTAAAGATAGAATGTTTGTTGCTGCGCATGTGGTTCACGCTTCAGAAGTAGTAGAAATTAATACTTACGAGCAATTAAGGGAATTAGATAGTGATTCACAGCAGCTTAAATCAGATGTAATAAAAATTATAGCCAATCAGCTTCACACTTTGCCAAGTAATATCACTGAAATTTCTGTATTAAAAAAAGGTATGACAAACCGCTCATTCTTTTTCTCATGTGAAGGGAAGAAATACATCATGAGAATTCCTGGAGATGGAACTGACTTACTTATCAATAGGAGAGAAGAGGTAGCTGTTTATCAAGCCATTGCTGGGAAAGGGCTGTGCGATGATCCGGTCTATATAAATCCAGAAAATGGATATAAAATAACAGCATTCTTGGATGGTGTTCGTGTATGTGATCCGTTGGAAGTAAAAGACCTTGAGAAGTGCATTGGATTGCTAAAGCAATTTCATAGTATGAAGCTTAAGGTGGATCACGAGTTTGATATTTTCGGGCAGATCGACTTCTATGAGTCTTTATGGAATGGTAAGCCTTCCATGTATAAGGATTATAAGAAAACCAAGGAGAATGTCAGGTCGCTAATTCCGTTCATTGAAGCCAATATCAAGGAAAAGATACTGACTCACATTGATGCAAACCAGGATAATTTCTTATTCTATGAGCAGGATGGAGAGGTTAAACTACAGCTCACTGACTGGGAATATGCTGGTATGCAAGATCCAGATGTAGACATTGCTATGTTTGCAATTTATGCATCCTATAATAAGTGCCAGACGGACAGGCTTATATCTATTTATTTTGATGGTGAATGTGAGGTTTCAATAAAGGCAAAAATATATGCCTACATGGCTGCTGGTGGTCTTTTGTGGAGCAATTGGTGCGAATACAAAAGTATATTAGGTGTGGAGTTTGGTGAGTATTGCCTTCGTCAGTATAGATATGCCAAGGAATATTACCGATACGCACTTGAGGAAATAAAGAAAATTGGAGGAGAGATTGATGAATAAAGTTGAACGAGCGATAATTATGGCAGCAGGCTTTGGTAGTAGAATGAAACCAGTGTCATTGAGTATTCCAAAGCCAATGATAAGAGTTAATGGAACTAGAATGATTGACTCGGTTATCCAAGGTCTAAAGAACAATGGAATTGATGAGATATATGTTGTGGTTGGTTATTTGAAAGAGCAATTTAAAGTGCTAGAGGAAGAATATCCGGGACTAAAACTCATTGAGAACCCGTATTATGACACGTGTAATAATATCTCATCATTGTATGTTGCTAGAGAACACATACAGAATGCAATAATCTTAGATGGAGATCAGATAGTTTTTAATGCTTCAATTCTTGCCCCAGAGTTTGAAAAGTCTGGATATAACGCAGTTTGGTGTGAAAAGAAAACCGATGAATGGCTTATGGTTGTTGAAGATGGAAAGGTTACAAGGTGTTCAAGAACAGGTGGTTCAAAAGGCTGGCAGCTTTTCAGTATTTCAAGATGGACTGCTGAGGATGGTGTAAAACTAAAAAAACACCTTGAACTTGAGTTTGAGGAAAAGATGAATCGTCAGATCTACTGGGATGATGTTGCGATGTTCTGTCATTTCGAAGATTACGATTTAGGAATCCGAGAAATGCAGTATGGCGATATCATAGAGATTGATAATTATGAAGAATTGATTGCGATAGATGCATCGTACAGAGAGTGGGGGAATTAAACTATGAATAGTAAAAAGAGCTTTGATAGAAAAAATGTGGACTGGTTTATTACCATTGTTCCGGTATTAATTATTGTTGGATTGGCAGCAATCTTTTCTGTATTCCCAGAACAGACAAATACTGTATTGGGACAGGTGAGATTTTTTATTGGTGATACATTTGGGGTTTACTACTTGATTATTGGTCTTGGGATCTTGCTTGTATCTTTTTATCTGGCATTCTCTAAGTTTGGTGAAATCAGACTTGGAAAGCTTGATGAAAAGCCTCAATACTCTTTTTTTGCTTGGGGGAGTATGATGTTTACATGTGGGCTTGCAGCAGATATTTTATTTTATTCATTCTCTGAATGGGCGATGTATGCTACTAATCCCCATATTTCAGAATTGGGCTCTGTACAGGAATGGGCTGGGGTATTCCCACTGTTTCACTGGAGCTTCATCCCTTGGTCTTTTTACCTTGTGTTGGCTGTGGCGTTTGGCTTTATGCTTCACGTTAGAAATAGAAGCAAGCAAAAATACTCCGAAGCTTGCAGACCTATACTTGGTAAGTATACGGATGGTATTCCTGGCCGTATCATAGACCTTTTGGCAGTGTTTGCACTGCTTGCAGGTACAGCAACTACATTCAGCGTAGCGACTCCTTTGATGGCAGCAGTTATTGAGAACCTGTTTCATATCACTATTGGAAGAACTGTAATTACTATCATTATTTTATTACTTACGTGCTGTGTATATACATATGCATTGTTGAAGGGATTCAAGGGTATTAGTTTCCTTGCAAAGGCTTGTATTTATCTATTCTTCGGTCTCTTGATTTTAGTACTTATCATTGGTGGTCAGGCAGGTTATACCATTGAAACTGGATTTGAGTCTTTTGGACGAATGATTCAGAACTTCATTGGTCTTTCTACATACAGTGATCCGCTTCGTACAACAAACTTTGCTCAGGACTGGACAATTTATTATTGGGCTTACTGGATGGTATGGTGTGTAGCTGCTCCATTTTTCATTGGTAACATTTCAAGAGGTAGGACTGTTAAGCAGGTTATTTGCGGTGGATATATTTTTGGTGTTGGCTCTACAATCGTAAGTTTTGTTGTTCTTGGTAACTATGGTATGGGACTTCAGACCAAAGGTATCACAGATTTTCTGACTCAGTATGAGGCAACAGGTGATCTCTATGGCCTGATTATTGATATCATCAACACGATGCCCGCGGCGCCGGTTATCTTGGTAATTGTTATGCTTACCATGATTGCATTCTATGCAACTTCATTTGATTCTATTGCTTATACAGCAGCTTGTTATAGCTATAAGAAGTTAGAAGATGGAGAGCAGCCTCACAAGTTGATTGAATTGATGTGGTGTATTCTCCTCATTATTCTTCCGATTGCACTGGTATTCTCTGAAAGCTCAATGAGCAACATTCAGAGTGTAAGTATCATATCTGCATTTCCAATTGCATTTGTTATGATTATGATGATTGCAGGATTTATTAAAGATGCGAAGAAGTACATGGATGAAGATAAGTGATTGAAAGTATTAACCCCCAGCTATGCTGGGCGAATAGTGTAAGTGGAAATGGTGAGTGGATATTCTCGTGCGGTAACACCGCAAATCCGGCAGACGAGAAACCGTCTGTCCGGTAATGCGGGAGCCACTTATGCGAGTTTACTCGCGTAATGTTTTATCCAAACGGATGTCATTACGAAGACAAATTATCCTAAATTATTCACGGAACAGTATCTGAAGCGATAACTGTGCCATGAATCTAAAAATTGATCCATGCAGCCATAACATCACTCAATTAACCCGTCAAAAGGGTATAAAATCCCTGTGGCAGAG
>ENA-OPZZ01000327-OPZZ01000327.1-human-gut-metagenome-genome-assembly--contig:-NODE-327-length-38567-cov-5.907986_pt1 | contig 38567 bp, 37 predicted proteins | sample MGYA00242487_ERZ504511 | MGnify/ENA primary metagenome ERZ504511 (study PRJEB26092, sample SAMD00036241) | human gut metagenome | host: Homo sapiens | study: EMG produced TPA metagenomics assembly of... | reverse complement strand
CGGGCTGCGGTTCATCATCCGGCTGGCTCTCCCGCTTGGCGGGTACACCCTGCGAGATAAGTTCCCGCATAAAATCCTCGTCTATCTTCGGCATCCCGCCGCTTTGCTTTGCCATATCATTTTAATTGTAAGTATTCGATAAACTCCCTCGTATATTGGGTAACGTATGTTCATAATGTCGTTTATTCATTTTATCGTTCTATGATTTATTGTTACATCAATTCAACCCAAAGATGTGCGGGTTCTATAGAAATTGATATTATCCCTACTAATGGAGCGGATAAAAGGAAGTTTTTCCCCTTTGCCCCTTATTTTCCTGTGACAAATGTGATAAAGCGATATTTTTATCCCTACTTTCCCGCCATAATTGGTATAAAAGGGTATTCTTTCCCTTATTTTCCCTATTTATCGGGGATAATGAAGATAAAAACGGCACTTTATTCCCTATTTTCCCGTCTTGATTGGCATAAAACGGTAGTTTTCCCGTGTTTAGGCGAGATTTACGAAGGTATCAGGAGTCTTTCTTGGGAGATTCCGGTGACGTAACGGATAATATCTTGCCCTTGGATAACAGATTGTCAGGTAACAATTCGGCCAGATCCATCGAGTAGTCATCGTCATAATCATGTATATGTTCAAGGAAGTAGATCAGCCACGTGCGGAAGTCAGCCCCGGCAGCCTTGCAGCAGCCGAAGAACGAGTAGAGCACCGCCGCATCTTCAGCGGCATCATTATTGCCACAGAACAGGTAATTACGTCTGCCGCACGCGACAGGCCGCACTTTATTTTCTATCTCGTTATTATCCGGTCTGTAACGACCGTCCAGATGGTACCTGGAGAGTTTGTCGAACCTTCCGTATGTATATTTTATGGCTTTTCCGATCGGACTGTCTTTCATTACTTTGGGATATTCATTGACCAGCCATTTCTCGAAGCGCACAAGTATGGGATATGCAAGACGTGCCCTAAGTTCAGCCCTCTGTTCGTAAGTCAGGCGTTCATCGTCAGCCTTACGCTCCACGTCATAAAGCAACTGTATCTGTGCGAGCGCATAGTCGGCACGCTGCATGTCATTCTTTCTTGCCTCCCAAAAATGTCTGCGTGCATGGGCCCAACAGCCAAGAAGGATAATACCTTTCTTGGCGTCCAGCATCTCGTACCTTTCGTATCCGTCCGTCTGTATGGCTCCCCGGAACTTGCCGAAGAGTTTCAGCACCACCTTTCCACTTCGGGAACCCTTGTCATAGTAAAAGAACTGACGTCCGGTCATGACACTGCGCACAAGCCAGATATAACCTTTGACCGTCTTGTGTCTCTCGTCATTCATCACGGGGATTGTCGTTTCATCCGACTGTATGTAGTCAGTCTGCATCACCAGCTCCCATAATCGGAAGTAAAGGGGCCTTAGCAAATCCGCCACATCCTTGAACCAGTCGTTGACCGTTGACGCGGGGAGATGTACCCCCACACGTTTGAACTGTTCCAGTTGCCTGTGGAACGGTATGTGATCCACATATTTCCCTATCATCATGTCTGCCAGCAATGAGGCAGAGGCATAGCTCTTTGCTATTGGCATGACGGGAAGCGGGCCGGTCTTGAACTCGTTTGTACCCTTCCGTTTGGCTGTATGGCGCACTATCCTGCGGATATAGAACTTCTCGGGCTCGTGCATAAGGATCTCGGTCACTTCCTCTCCGGGAAGGAGCGTCCACTCTTCCGGATTATACCCTTCGGGATATATATGGACCACCTCACGCTCAAGATTCTCCGGAAGGGATTTTCTCGCAGGATGCTGCTTCCCCGCTTTTTTACGGGCGATGATCGCTTCTCTGGTAGCCTTCAACTCCTTTTCTGCTTCTTCTGCGGCTTCAGCCCCCTGGGGAAGCATGTCAAAGCCTTCAAAATCCAGCCAGCGGTCCTGGGCGTCAGGCTTTATGAACTTTTCCGCCTTCTTACCGTACAACTGCCGTTCAAGATAGGATACACGTTGCTCCAGACTGTTGATTTTTGCTTCCTTTTGGGCGATTATGGCATCCTTGTCAGACAATAAAGCCTCATACACCTCTTTGTCCGCAGCTTTAAGGGGCTGCGTGGACACCATCTCCTTCAACCGGCTGTTTTCTCTATACAGACAGTCGCATTTGTGCATGAGATCCTTTATCAGTAATTCCTTATCGGTTGGCATAATCGTTTAAATATGATGCTAAGATACTAAAAAACAGCCGGAATACGGCATTGTATATGTTATAATTTGTTACAACTACAACCCATGGAAACCACTCCTTTTATAACGCCTGACCTTGCTGCCGTCCATTCCTTGAACCATCATCACAAGGTCATTCCAGAAGGTTTCAATCGCTTTAATCCGACCTTCCTCCGTATTTATGACCGGCAGATGGAAGTGCCCATGTTACCAGCCTCATATGGTATATCACCAGACCACCATATTCCATATGGAGGATTTTCATACAGGTACAATTTCGCATTGATAAAAATGAAAGCGTCACCGTCCCGTACATTCTTTCCCATCTGGTTGGTCACGATGCCGCTAAGCGTATAAAAACTCTTACGCATGTCTGTCGGATACGGGTAAAGATAATATCTGTTGGATTCATTCAAAGAAAACATAGGCTAACGGTTTGAATTCAAAAATATCAGGGTTTGCAATACCTCCGGTGACAAAGGGCTGTTCAAGCGGACTGTGACGCCATTGGGATAGGAGATCTCACATAGCGGCTGGGGAATTGGCGACGGGCTGACCGGAGGGGCAGACAGCAGGGATTTCTCCTTATGGGGAAGACTGACCTGGCCCTTACTGTTTACCTTTACCGGGATAAAGCCGCCTTTGCGCAACAGCTTGGAACGCCACTCGTAGAAACGTTTGGGACGAATACATTCATTCGAACAAAAATCCATAACTGACAGTCCGCTCGACTTGAAACGGGAATAAATAGATTCAAAATCTTCCATGGTCCATTGATGTGACATAACAATTGAGCTTTTTTACTTTGATTACAAAAGTAATATCACATTTTTAGAATGAAAGGGGAGTTTATCGAATGCTTACAGTCAGACTCAGGGCAGAAATACCAATTACCTGGTACAGTCCTATCCCTACAATCCAGTCCGTGCAAGAGACTTGGAATGACAAAGAATCCCATTCATAAACAATCATATAAAAATATACGACTATGACAAATGATGAAAACACTTACATCGGAATGTCCCTGCCGGAAGGAATACGGTACATCACCGTTTTTGAAAAAGGGGATTTTGAAAACTGCAGAAGAATACTCAGGACATTCTACCGTACGGAAGACAGGGTGAGAAAACTGCTCGCTTTGGGAAACCTGCTCCATCTGGGAGGCAGCCTCTCATCAAATGAAAACAAGACAAGCTGCTGGCCTTTGAATAATGGGAATCCCATTCACGAAGCAAAGGAAATATCAGGCAAGGAAAAGTTCTTCCTGCTCGGTGACTGGACTTACCTGTATGAAAATGGCAGATGGTTTCTGGGCTATGAAGGAAAAATCTATGAAATCAGCAATCCTGAATTTTCTGTCTTTGTTCCCGACAAGGACCATACACCTTTCCCTCTGGACAAAGGACTTTCCTTTGCCGTAATCGGCGAAACGGGAAAACTGGAATTCACTCCGGAAATTGTCAACGGATGGGATACATGGAAAAGCCTTCCCAAAAGAGTCAGTGAAAAAGGGAAAACGGTATATGTATTCCGCAAAACACAACTTATAAAAGTCATCAAACCTAAAAAACTGGAATCATGAAAGAAATCAATATGACAAAGGCTATATCATGTATGCCGGACAAATTCATCACAATGGAAATGGTTAAACTGGCCGCGACCGAACACCGTCCGGAACTGGTCAACTATCTGCCGGAGAAATATATTACTTCTGAAATACTTGACAGTATATTCAAAACAGATGATTACGGATGGCGTTCCTGGCAGCTTTCTAAGATACCTGAAGAAAAACGTAACCGCCAGATTTGTCTAAGGGCAATAAAGGCCGAAAAGAGTAATTTTCCTGACATACCGGAAAAATACAGGAACAGTGACATACTTGAATCGCTGTTCGCACACAGGAATTTCATGCACTACCTGCATCTGATACCTTCATCCTCATGGAACAACGGAACAGTCCGTGATGCAATATACTCCCTTTACCGTGACGTACAGCAAAACGGAGGTTACCGGTACTGTTCAGAGAGGTATGAACAGCAGTTCTTATATGAAACAAGCGTCATGCTTTCTTTCGTTCCGCGACAAGCCAAGGATTTCAGACTTTGGAAAGAACTGATCCATGACGGACGTATCGCAACCATGACTATCGACAAAATGATGCCTAAATGTTTCAAACAGGCAGCATACTACAAGGAATGGGCCATACGCTGTATCAAGGAAGTGGATACACGCTGGCTTGACTATGACACCGTATGGAAGGCCATCTGTCACAAGACAGGCAACCTGCATGGCATTTTCGATTCATACGGACATTACGAGTGGTTCTCCAAACATGCGGATGATGCCATGGCTGACAAAGCAATGGAGTTGGAACCTAACCTGTTTAACAAACTTCCCGGACGGTTCCGGACACCGGAAAGACTCATTCATACACTTGAAGTAAAAAGAGAAATCAACAGTTACAACTTCATTCTTGAACCGAACCTGATGACGAAAGAGGTCTGTATGGCACTGGCCAGAAGGGATTCGTTCTATCCGGATATTCCATCGGAACGCTGGAACAGGGAACTTGTGGAATATTTCACCGAACACGGAAACAGCATGTATTGGTTTCCTCAACTGCCGAAAAAACTACAGACCAGAAAACTTGCCGAGAAGGTTCTCAAGGAAAAGCCGCAATACTTCCATTATCTGCGGATGGAATTCATCACACCTGAAATGTCCAGGCTGTTATGTCAAAAAGACCAGGATAATATCCGTCATTTCAAGGAGCGTGTCATGGAGTTCCAGAAATATACAGGACTTCCGGCCGAATTCTATGGATGTGAAACGGATTTCGAGCATATCAGAGATCGTAATGACAACCGCCGATACTGCCGTATAGGACTCACTTACATTGCCCTGCAAAAATGTAAACGCGGATGGCATGAAAGTGAATACTATCTCATCATGACACGCCATCCCAACCGATATATGCCTGCCGAAACAGTATTCAGAAAACAGATTACCACATTCCACCGGACATGGCTGGAAAAGACAATATGTGATAACGACCCGCAATTCAGAATTCCGAAGATTCAAAAGGATTTGAAGGATATACAGGCCATGCGGTATTATGAGGTGGAACATATCCGTACCATCCTCGGATGCGAAATATACCGCAACTCTTTCATGGGACAGACAGTGGAATACTGTATCCGCAAGGACGGACTGACCTACCATGACAGGAACATGGAAAGGCTCGCCTCCGGCCTGCAATACAAGATCCGTCAATTGAAGGAACAGGCTGTACTCCCCAAAGGGAACTGATGATTCGATGGAAATCAATGCAGAAACGGTACACCGCAATATGGGGTATTGTCTGACCGGAATAGAAGCCTTTGCGGAAGACTACGGACTGGACGTAGCCCGGACCTATACCCTGAAAGAGCTGAAGGACGTTATCCATGAACAGGGATACAAGCCTTCACTGGAGAAATACAAAAAAGAAGTCCAACATCTAAATCTTATCTGAATATGAATATTCTCCAAAAAGAATTGAAAACCTGTGCGATGAAATCATCGGCAGGATACTTGCACTGATGAAGGTAAACTCGGTTTCCGAAGTAATACTGACAGACAATGACAATCCGGTTTACGTAATCTGGTTTGACAAGACAGGCGATCCGTGCGAATGTTCCGTACACAAGGTAACTGCTGTCGGAAAAGGAATCACACTTGAAGTCCATGATAAGATAACCGGAGAAAATTACAAGGTCACAAGCCGCCATGAGGTGGCTCTGGCCAATTCGGTATGGCTTAACGACATTCTGGAAGCCATGACTAACATCTTTCAGATAAAAAAGTACAGGACTGGAAGAAAATGTTATATGTTGCAAATGTGGAGGAAATCATGTAATATGCAATGCCTTCATTAATCCGAATACAAAACAGTTCTATAATTATGATGATGAGTCATTCTTATATGGATGGTGTGAGAAGTGTGACAATTATACCATTCTCTGCGACATAGAAGCCGTAAAAAATGATATTGAAAACGGTTTCAAGAGATTTGTCGAAAGATACGGGAGAAAACCTGAACTTGCAGAGTGCGAGATTATATGGAAAGACAGTCTTAATACTGAATACGTAAACATTGCAATTACTGATATACCTGAAGAATATGATAATACGATATTTTTCTACTGTACAAGTCTCTCTGATTTGAAATCACTGGCTGACTACGGAAAAGAGGATTTCATAGTAACGGGGTGCATCAACTTCATAGACCTGGATAATAAGCATAAAATCTTTTTTATCTTTCAAGGTTGTCTGATATGTAAACTTTTTATATCTTTGCTGCATGAAACAGGAACGGACCATATCAGCCTACAAGAATTATTTCACGGACTTCATATCATCCATTAGAAAAGAGGAAGCCCGCAAGATATACTATATTCTTGATATGCTGAAAGTACAGGAAAGGGTAAGCAGCAAGTTCGTAAAGTATCTGCGTGAAGAGCTATATGAAATCCGTGCTGAATATGGAGGCAATATCTTCCGGGTATTCTTCATATTTGATGACGGGAACATCGTAATCCTGTTCAACGGATTTCAGAAAAAGACACAGAAGACACCGCCTTCTGAAATAGAAAAGGCATTAAAGATAAAGGAAGAGTATTATGAAAGCAAGAAATGAAAACCTGACCAGCATCGATGCTATCATGGATGCGGAATTTGGCAAGCCGGGAACACCTGAACGTGAGGAGTTTCGTAAGGAGGCATATGCCTACTGCATGGGACAGATTATATGTGATGCCAGAAAGAAGGAAAAGATGACCCAGTCCGAACTGGCTGAAAAAATCGGGACCAACAAGTCCTATATCTCCAGAATAGAAAAAGGTATTGTAGATCCGGGTATCAGTACGTTCTGCCGTATCATTGATGCACTCGGATTGAAGATTGAAATTGTCAAGCCGATATTATAATGGAAAATTATCAGGAAAAAGCCAAAGAAAACTTTTATCGTAACCGTCCGTACGGCATTCACATTGATTATGCCCAAAAAGGATTTGTATTGTTTAATCATTATATAAACAGTCTTGGGAAACAGGAAACCGGTTCTATTGAAGGACTTCCTCTTGAAAAATTTGAGGATGTGGACGCGATACCATTGAACGGTAAGATTATAAAAAATGGCAACCGGACAACAGACATCTATTTCTATACGGAAGATTCAAATCCTTACAGAAATATGAAGCTGGATATGGATGCGTTGAAACAGTATAACCGATTTATTTATCCCCTGTCACTTTTTCTGAACAGAACATTATAACAGAACAGCCGTGAACTTTTCATAATTCACGGCTGTTCTGTTCTTTTTCATTGTATAAACAATAACCTGTATTCTTCTTTTCTTCTCCTTTCTATTGACGGAATTTTCTTTCCCTTATAGTGACAATATCGTATGAAGTCCGCATAAATGTCCCGGTTACCGGCTTCCAGTTTCTTTATCAACGTGCTTTTGGGCATCCTGCCATAACCGAGCAACTTATATGGTCCCACTTGATAAGCAAGACAGGCTATCAGCAGCGAATCCTTTCCCAGATGACGGAACAATGCACACATTTCCTTCAGGTCTTTTCTCAGAATACTGTCTCCCTCACTTTCTGTCAGCCCGGTGGGAAACTTTTCACCTTTTCTGATACGGTGACCGTATGCAACATACGGATGATGTTCCGGACCATGCCATCCTTCGTATTTTTTGATACACCTGACAGCCGTTTCCCAACGTGAGTCTTCCACATTCTCCTGTGCACGCAAGGAAGTTACCGCCATGGCCAGTACCACCAATGGAAGTACTGACCTTAGAAATCTAACGGTTATTATAGGGCACCTCCTTCCTGAACTGACAAAGAATCTTCCACGGCATCCGTCTCTTCATCACCTGCATCGTTGAAGTCAAATTCCATTTCCGTCATGTTTCCCCAGTTATCTTCGACAACGACAATGAAGTTCTGCGCCTCGTCACATAGTGAAGTATAATACAGCCTGAACTTCCGGTCCTCCAGCAGATAACGGTCATTCGGCTTGAATTCAAGACCGTTGTCCAGTTTCAGGGAACCTTCCCCGTCATATTGGAAATAACGGATCGTATAGACCGTACCGTCAAAATCGCCCTCACTTTTGAGTTCACATCGTATTTCCGCCGTCTCATTCCTGTTCAGTTCCTTGGGAACAGGCATTGTTTCCAAGGTAAACGGATAACTCTGCTGGATTTCCAGCTCGGATTCGCACGAGGTCAGTACAAGACTGACCAGACCTATGCAGAACATGGCAATCTTACCTGCCAGCCCAAATCCTTTTCTTATATTCTTTTCTGTCTTCATTTGTTCTCCTTTGTTTTTGTCAGATATTCATTCAAGTCCTTAAATCCATCATACAGACCGGAACAGTCCATAACCTTATTCCCGAAATGTATGTTCAAAGTCTCCAGTGCAGTAATCCCGGCCCGATCACGGTCAAGAAAGCACAGGATTTTACCGTAACCCTCCAGAACGGCATACGACCGTTCCAGATTGGATACAGAGTTCAGCACCAGGCAGTCCTCGTCCTTCACAATCCGCAATACCAATGCCGAAAGGAAATCCACAAATCCTTCAAACACACAGCACGTATCCTGTTTCTTTCCGGACAGGGACACACAGGAAATGTCCTTGGGAGAGATGCATCCCTTGAACATCGGGTTACGGAGTTCATAGCCGCCGCTCCGGTTCATGAAGCCTATGGCAAAATACCGTTTGCCCCGTATTCCGTATGCCACTTCCTTGCAGAACCTCCCGGCTATGGCCGGATCAATACCTCTCTCTTTCAGGTAGCCTTTCAATGACTCATGACTCAGTTCCGTCACTTTCACGTCCTCGAATCCGGAAACGCGGGGTATCTTCTTACGTTCCTGTAAATGCCGTAAGGGAAGGATGCCTGATTTTCCTGAAAGGAACTCCAGCTGTTCCATGAAACCGGTACTTCCGGTCAGTTCTCCGGCAAGATGGAAGATGTCACCTCCCTTTCCGAGACGTAGGCTCGGTACAGAACGCCTTACTGCCTTTCGGCAGTAGGTTTTCCCGTACCTGCCCCCAAACCGTACTTGCATGTCTCCACGCATACGGCTCTCCGTTGATAACATGACTTTATTTAGCATGGCTGTGTATTTTGGCATAACACTTTTCACAGACAACCAATGTCTTCCTATGCTTTTCAAGCATCAGCCTGTCGCATTCAGTTTTTCCTTTAAGCTGATTTAGCTTTCTGACATGACGCATGACTACAGGTCCGACTTTTCCACATAATTCACATGTTCTCGCATCCAATCGCTCAGTAAGTGTCGGCTGTGGAATTGCGATTGTGTAGGATAAGTCGTTTACCTCCGTATAGTACATTGGTGGTTTACGTTTGAATCCCTCATTATAGAATTTCCTGTACCGTAATTTACCTTTTGCATCCTGATATGGCACTATAATGTCATTCCCAACCTTATATTTGTCAATGACTTTGCTTACAGTGCTATTGGTTTTTCCTGCAATGGTATGGTACATACTGTACTCCATGATGTATCCAAACTTTGAGAGCGCGTATGCCACGTTGTTGGCAATGCAGTAGTAGTTGTAGAACCCTCTGATTTCAGAGTTATATGCCGCCACTATGTCCTCGATTTTCTTCTTCATAAGATTGCCTCTGAACTTTGCAAACCAAACTTGTCGGCCATTTTCTACCTTGTATCTGATGGCGCTGTATTCTTCCAGTTTGTTCCGCACCGTTTCTATGGCGACCTTTAGGACTATCTTACCGTTGTAATAACGGGCTGGCACATTGTTCTTGTCCCGCTTGATAGCATCAGACTTACGGACTGAAACATCGAAGCCAAGAAATTTCGCGGGCTTTTGTGCGTTTGTTATCAATGTCTTTTCCTGTGACAGTTCCAGCTTGAGGTTTTCTTCCATATACTTGGTAATGTCCGACTTGATTTTAACGCACTCTGCCTTGCTTCCGATAACACCAATGAGGAAATCATCTGCGTATCTTACGTATCGAAGCCTTCTGTATGTTTCATCCATACTGTCTCTGCTCTCAATCTTTTGCCTTTCACGTCTCAGTTTCTCATACTCATCCCTAAGCTGTAATCTGACATCTGCATCCTGTATGTTCTTGATGCTTTTAAGGATGCGTTGCATCTTATCGCTAAGTTGCTTGTATTCTTTGGTGATGTGTCTTTCTTTTCCCTTATTGAAGCGTAGGGCGTATTCTTCCATATACTTGTCAAAATTATCAAGATAAATGTTTGCCAGTATAGGACTGATATTACCGCCTTGTGGAGTTCCCTTGTTTGTATTATGAAACTTCCAGTCTTCAATATATCCCGCATTCAACAACTTGCGGATAAGCCTTAGAAATCTATCATCGGCAATCCGTTTCCGCAAAGTTGCAATCAATACATTGTGGTCTATGTTGTCGAAGAATCCTTTAATGTCTCCTTCCACAAACCATTTTGTACCTGTAAATGTCTTTTGGATATGGGTCAATGCGGTATGGCAGCTTCTGTTTGGTCTGAATCCATGTGAGGTGTTTGCAAACACCTCTTCATAGACGGCTTCAAGAATCATGCGCACCACCTCCTGTACAAGTTTGTCCTCAAAGGAAGGAATTCCAAGCGGTCTTTTCTTACCGTTTTTCTTGGGTATGTATATCCTTTTTGCCGGATTAGGCTTGTAAGACTCATCTCTCAAAGATGCAATGACTTTGTTTATTCTTTGAAGACTCATCCGATTGATGGTTTTCCCATCCGTACCGGGTGTCATATTGCCTGGTTTGGCGTAAATACGCTGGTAAGCAACATGAAACATCTCCTCATTGAATAAGATACGGTACAGCCTTTCGAACTTGTAATCCGAAACTTTACCATGCTTGTTTAAAGCTTTTAATACTTGCTCAGGACTTCTCATAATGTCTCACACATTTTCCATTATTTGTATTAAGTTATCTAACTGCTTCCCTTCGCCATGTTACAAGGCTTTCCCTTGCTCGGACTACTACGGAAGCTCCGTTCCCATGTCAGATATTCAGGGTCCTATGCCCATAGCCTTACGGCATTCTGATTTAGGGAATCCCCATTTGCTTTCACAATAACTGTTTGGCTCGGCAGACTGTCGGATGCGACTTACGTTCCTATTCCACTTATTGTGGTTGCTCTGAAGCCAGCTCCTGCTCCATTGTAATTTCGGTTTACATGGGGTGCTTCAGCCCGACGTGAATCAAATACCTTTCGTCGGGGCTGGTACGTGTGCAGCAGAACTATCGTTCAACCAATCAGGCTTCATCCTTGTGTCTGTCTTTTCCTCTCGCCATGCAGTCGCAGCTTGGTATTTAGCTGACTAATGACTTTACCGACATGCTTTTGTCACCTTTGGATTTCTCCTCCAGCTAAGTCGTTGAGGATAGGTCTGTTGAACTCTAACCTAATCTCTTGCCATAGAGATATTTATTGTGTAGCCTATATGGGCGCATCAAAATCAAACCAGACATTCCGCTGCGTATCCACCTTGAAGGATGCGGTTCTCTCATTTCTGAAAGGGGATCTGAACCAGACATCATTTCCTTTACGGGATACAGGCATATGCCCCAGATCTTCAAGAAAACCGACAAGGGAAATCCGTCTAATCTGTTCCAGTTCCATAACCCGCTAATTTATCATAAAACGAATGCCGATTCCATACTGGGTATGGCAATGTCCAAGACTTCCGCCCCACAGGAAACGCTCACGCAAGGAAGCCGTCAATGCCACACGGTCGGCAAGGTACAGTTCCATTTCCAGCGTCAGGGCACAACCGTACACAAAGGCATCGCCGTTTTTCAGGGTGGCTCCGTCATAGAGCTTTTTATCGGACCAGTTTACCGTCTCATATCCGGCCAGTGCCGATCCTCCCAGATTGAGGAAGAACACTTTTCCCGCATTGGAAAGGAAATTCAGGTAATATCCGCCTTCTGCCGTAAACTGCGCCGAAGGGATGGTCACATGACGGTAACCGTGTTTCATGTGCAGGTATTCCGCTCCATATACCCATTTGTTCCCGCCTTTGGCATAACTTGAAAGTGTCATTCCCATATAGTATCCGTTATCGGAAGCCATACCTCCACGCATTTCCACACCCTGCATCCTTGGCAGAATCCGCTGGGCTTCTGCCTGTCCTACGGAAAGGACAAGCAGCAATGCCAGCATATACAATACTTTCGTTCTCATCGTACCTTCAGTTCGTTGATGGTTTCCGCACGCACCAGGTCTTCGTTGACCACCTCAAAACTCTGGTGACGGCCGCCCTGTTTCTCATACATCTCCACAACCAGTTTCTTGTCGTCCGGTATCGTAAACTTGGGAAGGGCGAATACCGTGCATTCCGAATCCCTGCCGTTTACACGTGTCACATAATTATAGGCACGCAGCGGATAAATCACCTGCTCCTGCATGGCCGTACGCTTCATCACCTTTTTGTCCACCACCTTGAACGTAATGAAATCCACGTCAAAGGGCACATTCGAGGAGTTCTTTACCTGGGTATGGAAATAAAGCAGGTCATTATGGGTGTACAGTCCTTTGAGCAGATACTGGATACCGAAACGCTTGCAGCCGATATGACGGATACGGCGCTTGTCATTCTCATACACGGATTTCATGATAAGACGTACCAGACGGGGGGATTCGTTATCCAACTCGGTCAGATAGATTTCCATGGCATTGTTGGGACGGTTCACCGATTCTCCGTCATGGATGAAATCACACATCTCCACATTCAGCAGCAACGGCTCATCGGCATACTTCACGTTGAAGGTATAGAAGTTCCCGTCTTCGGTTATTACAGACATATTGGTCTCCTCCCTGAAATTGCGTGTCGTGGCCTTTACTCGGATTACATTCTCGGCACCGTCGGCCTTGCCGGCTATCAGGTTTGTAGAACCAAGATCCACATACTTGACCGGAGCAGGGAAAATAACATGGACAGTCTTGTCATACGCTATTTCCAGTCCGTGCGGCGGAATCATCTGGCTGAAACCGATCTTACGGGTCAGCCCCTCATAATAATCACCGCTACTCTGCTGCGCCCAGGCAGCCGATACGCCCAGTAAAAGGGCAAACATCATCAGAATCTTCTTCATGTGCTTTTGTTTAATGGTTGTCTTTTCTTTCATAGTTTTCCTGTATTTCATTTCTCCGGTGAATGGAGCAGTACCCGGTGTCCGGCCTTCAAAGTAATCTTTACCGTACGCATCCGTTTGGATATGTACTGGGAAACGCCCTGTATTACACCTTTTCCCAGATCGGAGGCAATCTGCGCCCCGGCATCGGTGGAAATGTTGATGCTGCTGTTCATCGAGGTTCCCATATTGGCGGCAATCTCTCTGGCAGCGTCATATTCCAGTGACCCCGGCACCAGGATTCCCTGCTGTCCGTCCAGATCATAGACTTCCAGCTCCACTGGCAGGATAGTTCCCTTGTATTCCACGGCATTGACCATGATTTCCAGCCGTTCACCCTGTATGCGTGTGCCACCTACCAGTACAGTCCCTTTCGGTATGAAACGTCCGGCAACGGACATGGGCTCGGTAAGCCGCAGGCGCAAGGCCTGTCCGTCGGATACGGTCTGTGTTCCGTGTACACAGGCAGCAATGGTATTGCCTTCCGTTACGGTCTTCCGGCCAACAGCCGTATTGAAACTGGCATTGCGTTCTCCCGAAAAGGCGGATATGAGCTCTTCGTCGCTCATAGGTCTGGAAAGTGAGGATACCACCTCATTGTGAACCTGTTTCACCGGCATGGCTTTTTTGTCCTCCGCTTTTCTGACGGGAGAAGGAGTCTCCACTGCCTGACGGTTATTGTATTTGGCGGCCAGTTCGTAGGATTTTTCCATCAGGGCCATCTTTTCCTCCATGCCTGACAGTGGCTCCTGTTTCTGCTGCTGTTGCTGCATACGCTCCAGTTCCTCAATCCTTTCCAGAAGCCTTTCCTTTTCCGGATCGGTCCGCGGTTCATAGATGCTTCCCAGCGTACGGTTCATCTCACGGTAGGCTACGGCCGAGGAACTGACCGGTCCGGCATTGCTTTTTTCTGTTTCCGTTTCCGTGTTCGTTTGCCTCTCCGGTGGAATGTTATCGGGAAGACGGACACTGTCTTTCCGTTCCTCTTTGGCAAACATGGACTCCGCTGCTTCAAAGAATGTCTTCCTTTTCCTGCTTTCCTGTTCCATCAGAGCCTTTTCATAGGCATCCTTCTTGTTCCCTTCCAGGCGGCTGTCCTCGGGAGAAGGGATTTCCGTATTGAACCCCTGTCCTTTATCCTGCCGCTCTCGTTCCTGCCCGGAAGGTGAGAATATCAGATAGAAACTTCCCAGACACAGCAGGAACATCAGCGGATACACCACAAATCCGGCGCGTTTGCGTTTCTGTTCCTCACTCAGCGGCTTCCTGTCCTTTGAGGACCGGAGCCTGAACGGTTTCATCAGCCGTTCCATTACTTTTACTTTCTTGACTTTTTCTTTCTCCATTTCTTACAATAGATTGAATGAACTCCATAGGGAGTGAATCCTTTTCCATAAATTCCATTCCGGACTCCCGGTTCTTACTGCCTATAAACGGTCTGCATGCCGTATAGACACATGCGGCGGCAAACGGGACAAACAGTATCCAGAGAACGGCCTTGCGCTGTTTAACGGTAAGTCTGTGGCAGAACCTCCTGAGTTGAAGGTCCGCCTGTCTCGTCAGGTTCCTTTTCATCGCTCTACGCTCCTTATGTCCTTGTTTTCCAGTATGGTCAGATGTTCGATGATAAAGCCGTTGGGGTTGTCATCGGAACGGGACGTATTCTGAAGCTGGCAGTCAGTCACCAGCGAACGTTCCGTCACATTACTCTCACGGATAATCATCTGGCGGGCATACGTCCTGGCCCTGTAGGGGTATCCGGAAAAGTCGCAGACCACACTGTCCACCCGTACCACCTGGTTGATATTACCGGAAATGAGACGGTTGTAATATCCTTTCTCGGCAAAATCCACATAGTAATGATAGGCGCTTTTATCCGCCAGCTGCAAGGCACGGTTGATATTGTGCTCAATTGCATCTTTCTGTGGCGACAGCCCGAAAAAGAGCTCATGGAACCTTCTTACATGCTCCCTGGCTTCAGCCGGACGGTTCTGTGAAAGATCCTGCGAAAGGGCAAGCATCAGTGACTTGCCGCCATCGAGTACATAAATTTTCTCACGCTGTTTCTCCGCAAAGCGGTATGAGTTCCACAGGGCAAAGACGGTCACAAGCGTGCAGCATCCGACAAAGACCGCAAGCATCAGTCGTATCCGTCTGAAACTGCTTTCAATATTGGTCAGTGATTTGAATTCCATCTGTTTTCATGATTTTTATGTTCCTGTTCTGTTTATTTTCCACGCAGACGCCCTCCGATATTTCCCAGTCCGGAACCTGCGGCACCGGCTGCAAATCCTCCGGCCTTGGTCGCGGTACGGTTGATATTTCGGTTGTAGTTTCCGGCACCGCCTGCCTGTACAATCCATCCGGCCACGGTCGGCACGGTAAAAATATCCGATGATACCTATCAGCATGAAGATCACATATACCGAATTGGAGTTGTCCAGCGAATAGTTCGGATTGTTCTGGAGCTCCAGGATGTCGTTCTGCAGCATGAGCACCTGAATCTTGGCCAGCATACAGCTGAAAAGGTCACTCACGGGAAGCCACAGATAGACGGAAATGTAACGTGTGAACCACTGGCTGAGCGTGGACTGGAAACCGTCCCACACACTGAAGGCAAAGGCAATGGGACCAAGGATGGACAATACAACCAGAAAAAAGGTCCTTACCGTATCTATAAGCAGGGATGCCGCAGCAAAAAGCAGTTCCAGCAGACTGCGGAAGGCGTCACGGATATTCTTTTCCAGATTGTACATGCCCACTTCCATATACATGCCCATGCGGGTTGCCATGGCATCGGGCGACCATCCGAGCTCGTCCAGCTGACGGTCAAACTCCTCGTCGCTGACCAGATAGGCCGTTTCCGGATTGCGGAGCATGGCTTCACGTTCCAGCCTGTTCTTCTGCTCACGGTACTGCTGCATGTCCATCGTCTGCCCCTCAAGCATCTTGTGGGTTCCCTGCACAATCGGACTCAGCACCGTATTCATCGTTCCGAGTACCAGAGTCGGGAAAAGCATGATGCAGATGCCTATCGCAAACGGGCGCAGAAGCGGATACACGTCTATCGGTTCGGCACGGGCAAGCGACTGCCAGACACGGACGGCCACATAAAACAGGGCACCGAGTCCGGCAAGTCCCTTGGCCACATCCAGCATATCCCCGCAAAGGGGCATCATTTCATTGTAAAGGCTCTCCAGAATGGTATGGAGATTCGAGAAATCCACGGATAACAATACCATAGGTTACCAGTATTTGGAGGTGTCATTGCCATAGAGCTTCAGGACACGGTCAAGGTCATTCTTCTTGCGGGCACGCAGAAAACTCACGGCTATATTCCTGTTCGTATAGTAATTCACGAGATTGCGGTAACGGCGCATACTGGCATAACAGTCATCCACCACGTCCATACGGTCCTTGTCGGTCATGGAAAGGGTGCTGACGTTGATTACCTGCTTGAGGTCCTGCAACACCCCGTTGCTCTCTTCCAGAAGTTTGGTATAACCGAAAGCGATGGCATCCAGTTCTTCGGGAGAAAAGTTCTCGTCACCCAGCATCTTTTGGAAATTGGTCACGTAGATTTCCGACACGTCACCGACCATCAGGATGATCTCACTGACCTTACGGGCATCCTTCACCAGATTGTTGACGGACTTCAGGGCATCATAGTATTTCTTGTACTGCTGGTATATCTTCACCGTCTCCGCAAAATTCTGGGCGGTACTTGTCGCGGTTGAAGAGGTATGCACGATATTGTCCGACATGTTGATGATACTCTGGGCAAGGTTTCCCGGATCGGTCACCACCCACTGTGCCCGTATCTGTCCGGCAAGAAAAAAGGTTCCTGCACAAAGCAGCAGCAGTCTTTTTCTCATGGACGCACCTCCTTCCTTACATAGTCACCGTTCGGAGAAAAGGTCAATACGTCAGCCGCCTCATTGTAGGCGATGTCTATGCGGTAGCCGGTATTGATGAACAGGTTACCGTTTTCTTCCACCAGCAGATAGGTTTCCGGCTTCAGCTTCCGTGTCTTTCCGCTGCGGGCGAAAACCGTCACCTTGTAGGCGTCTCCTTCCTTATATATAAGGACATCGGGCTTGCCTTCCACACTGCTCCATGAACCGCACAGGCGGTCACAGTCCTTGAACCTGCTTTCACTACAGCTCTGCAACAGCAGTGATGCCGCCCCGATCAGGCAGGCGGCCAGTCTGTACAACTGTCTGTTTTTCATGTCTTGTCTTTTTAATGATGTTGTTCTTGTTTTACTGAATCTCTCAAAGTCCCATCTTGCGTCTCTTTGGCTTCGGACTGACAGGGATGCGGACTTTTCCGGTCGGCCTGTCCTTACAGGCTGGCTGCCGGCATTCCTTGCGGATAATGGCATCGTCCTTTTTGTTTGGGGACTTCAGGCCAACCATGGTTTCAAACCTGGCATAAAGTTCCTTATAGGCCTTTTCTGACTGTTGCCGCCTGATTTCATCCGGGGAATTCCGGTCAATGCCGTATTTCATGAGAAAACAGGAATTAATGAAAGGGCTGTCAATATTCTTCGGGTTGGCGATGAAACCTCCCAGCTTTTCCAGTTCCCCGTACAGCTTGTCGAGATACTGTACGGGAGGAGGGGAACAAAGCCGCTCGAAGACCTTCTCCACAGCATGTGTCAGTCTTACATCGACCTCTACGGCATCAGGTATCTCGCCTCTGAGCCTTCTTTCCCTGTAATCTTCCAGTTCCATACTTTCAAGCCGGTGATACAGCTCATAGTCTTCTGAAAATCCGTAATATTCACGGATATCCTTCGGTATGTCCCATCCGTTCATCAGGGACCAGTAGAGACATTCAATGGTCTCCTTACGCTTTCTTTCATCCGATTCAAAACTGTCATTCATAACCGTCATGCTTTACCGTTTGACCTTTTCCTTTCCCTTCTCATTTCCGCAATGCGTTTCACGGCCAGTTCCAGATTTCCGCCCAGTTCCCTGGCCAGCTTCTGCAATTCCAGCTTTTCCGACTCTTCCGTGGTATATACGGCATATTCCTCATCGCTGACTTCCGTGGCATACACGGCCGAGTGGGTACCGCCAAGACCGATCCAGACCTCACGGTAGAAACGTCCGGGATGGTTGGCCTGGTTAATGGACAGGATCTGTCCGCGTTCCTTGTCGGTCAGTCCGAGAAGCCGCTGGATATGGTCGAACTTGTTCATGTATTTCCGCTGGTCAAGAAGAATCTTACAGTCACTGTTGTTGATGATAGCTTCCTTCACTACAGGGGAACTGATGATGTCATCCACTTCCTGGGTGACCACGACAGCCTCCCCGAAATATTTTCTGACGGTCTTAAAGAGATACTTTATGTACTCACTCATATTGGCGGACATCAGGGCTTTCCAGCATTCCTCAATGAGTATCATCTTGCGGATACCTTTCAAACGGCGCATCTTGGCGATGAAGGTTTCCATGATTATCAGCGTGACCACGGGCAGAAGCACCTTGTTTCCGCTGATATTGTCCAGTTCAAATACGATAAAGCGCTTGTTGGTAAGATCCAGTTCCTTGTCCGAATTAAGCAGGAAATCATAATCACCGCCACGGTAGAACGGTTCCAGCACGTTCAGGAAACCGTCGATGTCAAAATCCTTCTCACGGACTTTCTTCTCCTCAATCATCCGGCGGTAGTCATCACGCACAAACTCGTAGAATCCGTTGAAATCGGGTCTGACATCCCTGTTTTCCGTTATCCTGCGGATGTATGCGTTCACCGCTCCAGAAAGGGCCACTTCTTCCGAACGCCTTGGGGCTTCATCCTCACGTTTCCAGAGTGTGAGTATCAGTGTCTTGATGCTTTCACGCTTTTCCACGTCAAATTCCCCGGAATCCGTATAGAACGGATTGAAGGCGATGGGATTGTCCTCCTCATAGGTGATATAGATACCGTCCTCGCCATGTGTCCGGTCATGAATCAGGCTGCAAAGTCCCTGATAGCTGTTTCCGGTATCCACCAGCAGGATATGGGTACCCTGTTCATAATACTGGCGGACAAGGTGGTTCGTAAAGAAGGATTTACCGCTGCCGGAGGGACCGAGTATGAACTTGTTGCGGTTGGTGATGATTCCCTTGCGCATGGGCAGGTCACTGATGTCCAGATGAAGCGGTACGCCGCTCTGCCTGTCCGTCATACGGATACCGAACGGGCTGGGCGAACTGCGGTAATTCGTTTCCGAAGCAAACAGGCAGACAGCCTGTTCCAGAAAGGTATAGAAACTTTCCTCAGCCGGAAAATCGCCCGCATTGCCGGGAATACCAGACCAGTACAGCACCGGAGTATCTATCGTGTTGTAATGGGGTACGCATCCCATCAGGGCAAGCTGGCTGCCGGTATCGTTCTTGATACGCCTTAACTCTTCCTCGTCTTCCGCCCAGGCCAGTACGTTACAGTGGCACCGTACCGGAACAAGCCCTTTCGTATGCGCCTCGTCAAGATACATTTCTGCCCATTCATAGTTCACGGCATTGCTGCGGCTGTATTTCGACAGGGACAGCATGTTGCGTGAGGTCTTTTCCATGCGTTGCAGGATTTCCTGCGCGTCATCGATGAACACGTACTGCGAATAGACATGGTTGCATGAAAGCAGGAGTCCTACCGGAGCCGCAAACGAAAGACGGCAGTCGCTACGGTCCGTGGATAAGCGCTCATAGCGCATGTCCGTGCCCACACTGCCGGGAAGGTCTTCCGTATCGGAAAGTACATGCAGGCAAAGACGTTTGTCACCGATGCGCATACGTTCCGGATCAAGGCAGATGTCCTGTAATACGGGGTGCGTGTCCTCCATACCGAGAGTCAGGTATCTTTCAATCAGCCCGGGACATTCTTCCGTTCCGACCACCTCTTCCGTTCTGAGACGCTTCATCCTGACATGCCCCGAATCGTTCATGATACGCTCGAACTGCTCCACCGCCTCCAGGAATTTCACGACCGAATCCCAGTCCGTGATTTCCTTGGGAAGGATATAGCCGCGGCACAGGGTACTGAAATCACTGCGGCGACGGGCACGTTCGCGTGTGGTCTTTGTCAGATACAGGAAGCAGCGGTGTCTGAGATACGGGCGTTCGTTGAAATGACGCTCATAGCTGCGGGACAGGAAACTTTCCGTCCCGTTTCCTTCGCTCCGGTAGTTTTCCTTGACGAACCAGTCCTGCTTATACACGACAGAATAATTGGGAAGCACCTTCATGGCCTTTACCCAGGTACCGTGAATGGCTTCGTATTCCGCCGCCGTCACCGTGTACAGTTCAGGCAGCTCGACCTCGAAGACTACCGTAATGTCCGCATCCTTGCTTACGATGCAGTTGTTTTCCACGGCCAGAATCGGGAATCTGTCTTCCAGATCACAGGCCTTCAATACACTTCTCATTTCTTTCTCTTCTTTTTGGTTAATGCTCTGAATATTCTGCGACGGGCTGACAGATAGCGCGGATGGCGTTTCTCGGCCAGCATCTTCATCAGCCCATGCTCACCGTAGCGGGCATTCATGCGGAAAGTCAGCCATACGGCAAGGGTACCGGATATCGCCCCGAAAGACAGGCATACCAGCTGGCTGACACCGGCCATATACAGGACAACCACCGCAAGAAAGACCGATACAAGGCCTCCGGCAAAAAAGAACAGGTACTGTGATTTCAAGCCCTTGAACTCAATCGGACGGCCTGCTCCTTTGTTGATACGGTAATCCATGGCTTACAGGAAGAAGGAACGGAGAATGGTGGCGGCCACAATCAGGAAGATGCAGGCGAAGAACCAGCTTGCCGCAGTCTTGGACGTATCCGGGTCACCGCTGCTGAACTTGCCATACGTCTTGATACCGCCGACCAGACCGAGTACGGCTCCGATGGCATAACACAATTTGGTGGCCGGATCGAAATACGAAGTCATAAGGCTGGTAGCCTCATTGATGCCGGCAAGACCCTGTCCCTGTGCGAAGGCACCTGCCGCTGCCAGCACACACAATACTGAAAATAGGATTCTTCTCTTCATTGTCGAATCATTTTGGGGTTTGACATAAATTTTGAATTCGACTGCAAATATATAAGGCTTAAACCGCTGTGATACAACACCGTCATCAGGTGTCACCAGATGTCATCAGATGTCATTCAGGAAGCCTTACAGACATAAAAAAAGCATCCCGAAAAGATTTCCAGGATGCCTGAATATATCGGTGTCAGATATATTTCCGCCACTCGTCAGACGGTTCATTCCCATCCTTTACTTTAAGCGGTCTGGGATTGCCGTCCTCATCAAGATACCTGTCTATCAGTTCCTCTACAATCGCGGAATTCTCCATATTGGAAAGGAACACATCAATCAGGCTGGTCTGCCTGATGGAGAACAGGACACGGGCCGCCTGCATGGCCTTCTCATGGTCGGCTTCATCCTGATGTGTCAGATATTCGCCGAGTACTTCCATGTCCCTGCTGGACAGAACAGGTGATACGGATTCCACTTCGGGAGACTCCGCATCAAGGTCTTCCTGGACTTCCTGCAGGAGTTTCATCTTATCCAGCTGAAGGTTGCATTCCACATCTTCCTGCTGCACATCCTCCTCCTCACCGATAAAATTCCTTTCAAGTGGCTGGCTCATGAAGGGAGTGGCAGTCTTTCCGGCATTCTCGTCCAGATAGACATAACGGGTACTTCCCATCACTTCTGCATCTGAAACCGCAGATTCCGTTCCGGCAGCTTCTTTATTTTCCTTCTTCACGCAAGGTTTCCCATAAAGCAGGGTACAAACAGTTTCGATACGCCTTCTCCAGCCATACACGCTGTACAGCAAATAGCCTATACAGACAATCCGTACACAGAAGTATATCAGTTCTTCCATAAAGAATCCTTATAGAGAAAACATTCAAGTTCATTCTTCAGCAATTCTCCGTGGCGTTTCAAGTGCTCCTCCACGATATTGCTCACATAGACTGAAACACTCATGCCGGGAGCCATAAACGGAATAAGGCGGCTTGCCTTGTTATACAAACCGCAACGGATACGAATCTGACGTCCTTTCCCGACTGGAGTATCGTTCAGATACACACGGCTATATTCGGGAAAGCAGTTCGCTATTCCTATTTTCTCATTCAACTCTCTGACTTGTCTTTTCAGTGAACAAATCTTATTGGACAGTAAATAAACGCAACATAACAGCAGACCGCAAACCAATACGGCAACAGTCAATACAATCCATATCATTTTCAGAATGTTTTTTGGGGTTTTTCGGCGAAACAGCTCGCCAAGCTCTTCACTGTAAGTCTCAAGATGGTGTGCCAGCACATTATCCAAAAAAGCGGGCACACTCATGTCATCACTCAGAAGGGGAAGGATACGGGCCAGCCTGCAATACATGTCATAGCTGATATAGGTCTGCTTTCTGTGTACGGACTTCTTTCTGTCCAGAAACAGTTCCTTATACATTTCCACCTTCTCTTCCAGTCCGGGATCGGCGCGTATCGTTTTCCGGGACTTTTCCTGTCCCTGTGTCTTTACATCCGGTACATTTTTTTCCTTTTCTGTGACAGGAAGAACATTCTCGCCGACATCAGTTCCAGATTTACCGCAGGAAATGGATTCACTGGCCATCATGTCTTTCAAGGCATCCTCGTCCACCTTGAATATCTCTCTTTTCTTTGCCATAGCCATTATCCCGGAAATATGATACGTTCCATCTCCTGGGCAAACGCCTCAAGACGGCTGTCTTTCAGTAGTGATTCGGAAGGAGGAAGAAGGGTGCAGCGGAAATGCTGCCTGGAAGAAGGTGTCATTTCCTTGTTGAAGCGTTCAAGATCCGGAAGTACGGTTTCAAAGACCTTCAAACCCATACGGAGCACTATTGCATTATACATTACATACAGTTCCTTGGAAGTACGGCTGTCCATACGGTTCCAGAATAAACGTATGTCTTTCAGGGGAGCTTCCGGATGCTGTCCGATAAAATCCTGAACGGTCGATACAAAGGAAAGGCTGCTCTGCATGACCATACGGTCCTTTACAATGGGAGTGAAAATGAAATCCATGTTCATGACGGACTCAAATACACCACGGGAGTTCACCGTTCCGGGAAGATCGAAGAATATCAGGTCATAGTCGCCTTCCAGTTTGCCGGGAATCTCTGCGGCTGCCTCCGGAGTAGAAGTGACGATCGGATAGGCCTTACGGGAACCGTCTTCAAACTGACGACAGAAAAGTCGCTGGTGATACTCGCTTTTTTCAAGGTTCTTCAAATCCCTTCCCCTTAGTTTTTCCAGACTGAACTGGGGATAGTCACAGTCAACGACAGCAACTTTCAGACCTCTTACATAATTAAAATAACTGGCAAGAACCGCTGTTACCGTGGACTTGCCCACACCGCCTTTCTGATTGCTGAAGGCGACAAGAATCGGACGTTTGTTCATACCTTTTGTTTTTGGGGTTAATATTCACTTTTTCTTTCACTAATCTTACAATGGCATTACGCTATTGTGATACTATATTGCCATGTTATTATGTCCTTATGTTATTACAATATTATGTTGCCGTGTTATTATGTCCTTATGTTATTGCAATACTATGTTGTTACGTTATTATGTCCTTATGTTATTGCAATGCTATATTGCCATGTTATTATGTCCTTATATTATTGCAATACCATGTTGTTATGTTATTATGTCATTATGTTATTGCAATATTGCACGCTTAAATCGCGTCAAAAATAAGGTCTTTCAAGCATACAGGTAATATGTAACCAATACCATGACATCAGATGTCATCAGGCGTCATTATATGTCATACAATCCGCTATTTCACAACTGTTTACACGGTCATAATTTTGCAAAGTCAGAACCAATGAACGGCTTGGAACATCTTCCGACGGACAGCAGCACGCCGCTCACGTCGCGCAGCAATCCGCCGGAGGTGGATTCTCTGTTCAAACGAACAGAGCAAGTTGTGTTTTTGTACGACAGAAAGTATTCTGCCATACAAAAACCAACTTGCCCTCCCTAACGGTCGGGAGATTTTCCTCCAAAGTCGGAAAATCTGACGGAGAAAGAAAAATAACCCAAAAGCAGAAAAGCATGGAGAAAAAACAGGCAAGAAGGACAGGCAGAAAACCGAAGACTGATCCGGCGGACTACAAGTACAATTTCCGTCTGAACGCACAGGAGAAAAGCAGATTTGAAAGACTGTTTCTGGAATCCGGAGCAAGGGACAGGACAATCTTTATCAAGAAATCAATCTTTTCAGAACAGCTGAAGGTAATCAAGGTGGACAAGGTTTCCATGGACTATTACATCCGGCTCGGGGAATTTTACAGACAATTCCAGGCAATAGGCAACAATTACAATCAGGTCGTAAGGGCCGTACAGAAAAACTTCGGGGAAAAAAGGGCGATGTCCTTGCTTTACAAACTTGAAAAGGCTACCCTGGAACTGATACTGCTCAACAAACAGATTATGGCCTTAACTAAAGAATATGAAAAGAAATGGTTGCAAAGATAAGTCACGGAGAAAGTCTTTACGGGGCACTGGCCTATAATCATGAAAAGGTATTTCAGGGGACGGCGGAAATCCTTTCCGGACACCGGATGATTTCCGACCGCCCGGGACTGCCGAGCGAGGACATGCGTCTAGCTCTCCTTTCATTTGAAAACCATCTGACGGCAAACAGGAGGACGGATAAGCCGGTCCTGCATATCGCCCTCAGCCCGGCACCGGAAGACAGGCTGGACAATGACAGGCTGGCGGAACTGGCAGAGAAATACATGCAGAAAATGGGTTATGGTGACCAGCCGTTCATCGTGTACAGACATGGAGATACCTGCAACACGCACGTACATATCGTGAGTGTATGCATTGACGATGAAGGAAGGAAAATCAATGACTCCTATGAACACCGCCGTTCAATGACAGCCTGCCGGGAACTGGAACAGGAATTCGGACTGCGTAACAGTGCGGATGCGGAAAGACGGAATCCGAAAGCGGAACTGAAAAAGGTGGATGCCTCACAGGGGGATATACGCCATCAGATAGGAAACACACTAAAGGCCGTACTGGAAAGCTACCGTTTCCAGACTTTCGGAGAGTATTCCGCACTGCTTTCCACACTGAACATTGAAGCCCGACAACTACTAGGCGATTACATGGGAACACCCTATACGGGTATCATCTATTCGGCTACAGATGATATTGGAAAAGTAGTCAGCCCTCCGATAAAAAGTGCAAGGTTCGGCAAGCGTTTCGGAAATACGGGACTGTCCGAACGTATGTTACGGCATACACAGGACTTCAAGGAAGGCAGATGGGCTCCTGCCATATCCGGCAAGGTCGTATGGGCCATGCGTAACGCAAAATCGGAACAGGAATTCAGGGAACTGCTGAAACAGGAGCACATTGATGTGGTATTCCGAAGGAACGATACCGGACGTATCTACGGTGTCACATTCATAGACCATGAACGGCGCGAGGCGTTCAACGGTTCACGTATGGGAAAGGAGTTTTCCGCCAACGTATTCAACGGCCTTGTCAACTGGTGGGAAGGAATACCCTGGCAGGACAGACAACAGTCCGGTCCGGAGGAACTTTGGAAACGGTACGGCCACCGTATGGAAGAAAACAGTGCGCTTGAACAGGCGGCAGGCATCTTCTCCTTTGAGGCAAATCCGGCAGTCGATTACGAGGAAGAAGCGTTCCGTCGCCGCATGAAACGGAAAAAGAAACCGCAGAAACGCAAATCACGCGGTATCTGATCAATCAAAATGAGTCAACAACAGGGGGAACAACGGATTCCCCCACAATCATCTACATCATTATGCAACAGGAAGACGATTTGAGAGCCCTTGCCAAGATTATGGAATTCGGCAGGGCTGTCAGTATTTTTATTCTGGTAGTCCACGTTTATGTATACTGCTATCCCAGTATGAGTGCCTGGCATCTGAATCTGGATGTCATAGACCGGATACTGATGAACTTTGACAGGACAACCGGTATATTCGGCTGTATCCTTTGGACAAAACTGATGGCAGTGCTTCTGCTGGCCATATCCTGTATGGGTACTATCGGAGTCAAGGGTGAGAAGATTACATGGCAGCGTATATGGGCGGTACTCACTGCCGGGGCGGTTCTGTTTTTCATGAACTGGTGGCTGCTTGACCTGCCTTTTCCACACGAAGCGATTACTGCCCTGTATGTGGTGACACTTGCAGCCGGTTATCTATGCCTGCTCATGGCGGGACTGTGGATCAGCAGGCTTTACAGGCATAACCTGATGGAGGATGTGTTCAATATGGAAAACGAATCCTTCATGCAGGAGACAAGGCTGATGGAGAATGAATATTCTGTCAATCTGCCCACCAGATTCCAGTATGGCGGCAAGCTCAACGACGGCTGGATCAACGTGGTCAATCCTTTCCGCGCGACCATCGTATTGGGAACACCGGGTTCCGGTAAATCCTACGCAGTGGTGAACAACTACATCAAACAGATGATTTCCAAAGGTTTCAGTGTATATATCTATGATTACAAATTCGATGACCTTTCAACCATTGCCTATAATACATTGTTGCACAATATGGACAAATATAAGGTAAAACCGCATTTTTACGTCATCAATTTTGATGATCCGCACCGTTCACACCGCTGCAATCCCATCAATCCGGAGTTCATGACAGACATATCTGACGCATACGAAGCAAGCTATACCATCATGTTAAATTTGAACAAGACCTGGGTGTGACCTGTAAAGTCACGTAATTGATTGTTAGACAGTAATATTAATTGCATGATTTAACCCGCTGTTCCGTCAGCGGTAGCCTACTATAAGGTGCATCTCCAGTGATGGGTTGTGCCAAGCTTATAGGACAAAGTACACTTTCCGAAAGGACAAGACTGAACCGTAAGGGAATGTCAAGGACGGTTAGTATCATACCGTTGAGTGGCGAGGCTGGATAGCATGGTTAACGTAAGTGAACTGACTTTAGCCGTCGTAAGGTTTGAAGGAGCGCAAGATACTTTAGCTCTCACCAAAAGGTAAGCAGTCGGATAACCCTTGCCCATGTTGGGGTTACACGGACACAGCACTGCCGGCGGACTTGGCAGAACCTAAACTATCCGTTTGTCAATTACGTGGAACAGGGCAAGCCTGTATCTCTCTCGTAAGAATGCGAGTAAGCGAACCGCAAGGCAAGCCGAATGGGGTGCAGGTATGAGATAACGGAAAAAGCGAATGCCACCCTGTAATGGGGTGGATACGGATTGAATCAACATCACGGGTTGTTATTGGTGACATCATCCGACACGAAAGTGGGCAGACTTCCGTATATGGTAACTCTTTACAAGATAACTTTTAGAACTTTCAAAAGGAGGAAAGCAAATGAACGAAACTAAAACATCGTGTGCGCCTGCTGATAGTAGGAATCTAACTTGGAACGGAATGGACTGGTCCAAGTGTGAAGCCTATGTCCGAAAGCTACAAGCGCGTATTGTAAAGGCTCAAAAGGAAGGCAGACATAACAAGGTGAAAGCCTTGCAGTGGATGCTGACCCACTCTTTTTACGCCAAGGCATTGGCGGTAAAGAGGGTTACTTCCAACAAAGGGAAGAAAACGTCTGGAGTAGATAAACAGCTTTGGGATTCTCCCAAGCGCAAGTACAAAGCAATCGGTGAACTGAAACGTCGTGGTTACAATCCGCAGCCGCTTCGTAGGGTTCACATCAAGAAAAAGAACGGTAAACTCCGACCGTTGGGAATACCGACAATGAAAGACAGGGCGATGCAGGCATTATATCTCATGGCATTGGAACCGATAGCCGAAACGACAGGCGACCGCTTTTCTTATGGTTTCCGCAAGAAACGCAGGACAATGGACGCTATCCGTCAGATTGATACGGTTCTAAACCGCCAGCATTCCCCCGAATGGATTTTGGAGGGAGACATTAAAGGCTGCTTCGACCATATCAGCCACGACTGGCTTCTTAATCATATCCCTATGGATAAGACGATACTCAGAAAATGGCTGAAATGTGGAGCTGTATTCAATGGCAAACTATTCCCGACAGAAGAGGGTACACCACAAGGAGGTATCATATCACCGACACTTGCAAATATAGCACTTGACGGACTTCAACCACTCTTGGCTGAAAGATTCAAAAGATTATGGCGCAACAATAAGACATTCCACTACAAGGTAAACCTCATTCGTTATGCGGATGACTTTATAATCACAGGTCGAGATAAGGAGCTATTGGAAAACGAAGTCAAACCTATCGTGATAGAATTTCTCAAAGAAAGAGGGCTGACCTTATCCGAAGAGAAAACTACCATTACGAACATATACGACGGTTTTGATTTCTTAGGTTTCAATGTGAGGAAGTTTGGCAAAAGGCTATACACATCCCCGTCCAAAGATGCACAGAAACGCTTCAGGGCAAAAATCGGTGACATCGTTAAAGGACATAAAATGTGTAAGCAGGAATCGCTGATACGAATGCTTAATCCTGTAATCACAGGTTGGGGCAACTATTACCGATATGGTGCATCAACCGATGCTTTTCATGGTTGTGACAATCACATTTACAATCTCACGAAGAAATGGGCTTTACGTCGCCATCCAAAGAAACGCAAGTCTTGGGTTGCAGACAAATATTGGCATGAAATTCGGGGGCGTAAATGGACGTTTGCATGGAAATATGAAACCAAGAGCAAGAAAGTGAACTACCTGACCCTTAAAAGGTTGTCGGATATACATTATACCCCGTACAAGCAAATCAAAGGTGAGGCAAACCCTTTCGACCCGGAATACGATGATTATTTCTTTCAGCGAAAGGAGCAACAAATGCTGGAATCTCTCAAGGGACGTAAGTCTCTCTTATATTTATGGAACAAGCAGAACCGGATTTGTCCGTTATGTGGCAAGGAAATAGATTGTACAAAAGCATGGAACGTCAACGAAATATCTGTTGGTGGTTCGATTGTACGGCAACTTGTCCACAACAACTGCTACAAGCGAAATAAACGAAAATGTTGAAAGTATGAGCCGATTTCTAACAACAAATAGAAATATTGAGTTGCTTGAGCCGTATGAGGGGAAACTCTCATGTACGGTTCTTAGGGGAGAAGGGGGCAGCAATGCCCTTGACTTACCCGATGTGCAGAAGCAGGGCGACTTCTTTGTGGAATCGCCCATTATCCTTTTCGCGGCTATCATCTGGTATCTCAAAATTTTTAAGAACGGCAAGTATTGCACGTTCCCCCATGCCATCGAGTTCCTGAACCGCCGTTACGAGGATATTTTCCCGATACTGACCTCTTACCCGGAACTGGAAAACTACCTTTCTCCGTTCATGGACGCATGGCTCGGAGGTGCTGCGGAGCAGTTGATGGGACAGATTGCGTCAGCTAAGATTCCGCTCTCGCGCATGATTTCCCCGCAACTCTATTGGGTAATGTCGGACAGCGAGTTTACGCTGGACATCAACAATCCCGAAGAGCCGAAAATCCTGTGCGTTGGCAACAATCCCGATCGTCAGAACATCTATGGGGCGGCACTCGGTCTGTATAATTCCCGTATCGTGAAGCTCATCAACAAGAAGGGGATGCTGAAGTCGTCGGTCATTATAGATGAACTACCGACGATATATTTCAAGGGGTTGGACAACCTTATCGCCACCGCACGAAGCAATAAGGTTGCCGTGTGTCTGGGCTTTCAGGATTTCAGCCAGTTGGTGCGCGACTATGGCGATAAAGAAGCCAAAGTCGTGATGAACACCGTCGGCAATATCTTCTCCGGGCAGGTGGTAGGCGAAACCGCCAAGACGCTATCCGAACGGTTTGGAAAGGTGTTGCAGAAACGGCAGTCCATATCCATCAATAGGCAGGACGTTTCCACCTCTATCAATACGCAGATGGACGCGCTTATCCCGCCGAGCAAGATTTCCGGCTTGACGCAGGGAATGTTTGTCGGTTCGGTGTCCGACAACTTCAACGAGCGCATCGAACAGAAGATTTTTCACTGCGAGATTGTCGTGGATGCCGAGAAGGTGAAGCGCGAGGAAAAAGCCTACAAGAAGATACCCGTCATTACCGACTTCACTGACGAGGACGGCAACGACCGCATGAAGGAAACGGTGCAGGCGAATTACAGGCGCATCAAGGAGGAAGTCAAGCAGATTGTTCAGGAGGAACTGGAGCGGATTGCCAACGATGAAAACCTGAAACACCTGTTGCAGCAGAAATAGCCGGATGAAAAATCCGTAACTCAACAGCAATGTGGGTTACGGATTTTTCTTTATCAGTTTCCAGTTTTCAATTCATATATAAGGTGTGGCATTTCTTTTTCGTTGTATATGACGGTATGACTGCCGCACAGGGTCATTCCCAGCCGTTCCGCCACCCGGATGGATGCCCCGTTTTCCGGTCGGATGCTGCAACAAACGGTTTTCTGTGCCAGCTCCCCAAAGGCGTATTCCAGACAAGCACGGGCGGCTTCTGTACCGTAACCGTTATGCCAATATGCGTTATCAAGTATATATCCAAGCTCGACAGCCTCATTTCCGTTTATGGTACTTTTCATCAGGCCGGCTTGCCCTATCAACGTACCGTTTTCTTTCAGTATGACGGCAAAATATCCAAATCCGTCCTTGCGGTATCGGGTGAGTTGCCTGTTTATCCACTTGCGCACATCCTTTTTGGTAAAGCCGTGTTCCCAAGCGTACATGACTTCCGGCTTTCCCATTATGGCAAGGAGCGCATCTATATCTTTCCGGGTTATCTTGCGGATAAGCAGTCGTTCCGTTTCCATGACGACCAGCGATGCGGAATAGGTCTTTATCTCGAAACCCTCCTCTTCCCATTCCTTCACAAGGCTGTTTATTGTTTCTTCCACCAGACTGTCATAAGCGACATCGGGAATGACCTTTATGAAAAAGGTGTCACGAGTTTCTTTAAGGACCCATTCGTTGATGTTTTTCAGTTCCTTACCTTCGGGAATGTAATCCTTGTGTATCATGAACTCATTGATGTTGTCCGCCAGCAGTTCCTCCAGTTGATAGCGGATGTCATCCTCCAATTCGGCGAAAGGAACGGTTGCCTCTTCGCAAGTTCCAGCAAATGGAGCGTTCTCTTCAAAATCTTCATCCGGTGCGTGATTGTCCCGTTTCATGTCCAGCATATCCTGCGCGAACCGCCCGGATTCTTTGTCCTTGTACTTCGAGGCATATTTTTCCAGCAGTTCCCAGTCCTGACGGGTCATAGGGTATTTGAAAGCGGCACGTTCCACTTCATTGCAGCGTATCATGTCCGTTTTCACCTCTTCGGGGAGCGACTGGCATTTCTTGCAGATATGCCGTGCGTGTCCCTTGCCGCTGAACTTCTCGTTGGCTTTGTACTCGCCGCAAATCCGGCAGTAATGCCCCTGCTGTTTCTTCTTTTTTGCCATGCCTATTGCTGTTTCAACAATTCCAAGCCTTTTTCCGTAAGGCGGTATTTCTGTTTCGGATGGCTCGGTTGTTCCGGATACAATGGAATAATATACCCTTCATTCAATGCCGGATGCAGGTAGTTTGTTCTGAATGTCGGACGATGGTTCAACTCCAATGCCTCCATTATTTCTTTTACGGACAACTCACGTTCATTCAATACTTTCACCAATGCAAATACTTGGTCGGTGCTTGGTCGGTGCTTGGTCGGTGCTTGGTCGGTACTTGGTCGGTTCGACACCTCACATCTGAATATCAGCGTTACACTGTCTGCCCATATCTTGTATTCCGGTTCAGGTAATCCGGCTTTGCGGCATTCGGACATCATCAGTCCGATGCCGCGTCCCCAGCTTTCCAAAACCTTTCGTTTGTACAGGACATTTGCCAATAACGGATTTTGCGGTTTGGATTCATGCTCGGATTTCATCTTTTCCGCATCCCAGTTGGGCGGAAATGTTCCGGAGTTTTCAATTTCTACGCGGTCATCATAAATGGCAATGCCCACTGAACCACCGGCCTCTTTGTACGACCTGTGTGTAAGACTGTTCACGACCCCTTCTCTTATTGCCTTATACGGAATGGTCAAATGTTCCTCCCGTTCCAAAGTGTCTGTTGTACCGGATAAGGAAAGGTGCTTGAATATAAATGCCATCGCTACGTTGAGCAATTGGAAAAAATTGCCATGAATGCGCTGGCTGTCCATGAAAACAGTCTTGTCCGTGCCTTTGAAGCGCGCTAACCGAAGCAGGCATTGGGGATATTCCATACGCTCGTGTTTTCCAAACAGCACGGCTGCCGCATTGTTCAACACCCCGTTTTTCTGTAATCCGAACTTTTCCAATATGACAGGGACATCAGTACCTGTATCCTCCGGCAGACGACCACATTCTATACCTAACCTTACGGTCTTCAACACCTCATTGACATCCAAGTCTTGCAAAGTCAGGTCTCTGTTTTCTAAAAGTTCCCAGCGGTATTGGTTGCCGTCACGTTGCAACAGCAAGTCATTATATGTAGCCTGCGGCATCGTCGTGGTTGCACTTTCCACCCGCATATATGGTCTTCCTTTATAAGAGAACGGACGGTTGTTCTTTGAATTTTCAACGCGAAAAGCAATTACCTTCTTCTCACTGTTTGGTATCGGAGCATAGGATATTTGTACCGCAGCCACCGGTTCCAGACGATTGATGGCATCGGCTATGTCCCGCTTTGTTTTGTCGCTCACTTCCTGACCGATGATTTTTCCCTTGTCATTCACGCCGAACAATACCGTTCCGCCTTCTCCGTTCAGAAAGGCGCAAAGCGTTTCCATGCCACGCTCCAACTGACCGGTGGTTTCCTTGAACTCCACCCGTCCGCTTTCCTTCTCGGCTATAAGTACCTCTACTATATTTAGATTGTCAATGCCCATATTCATATCAATAACAATATGCAAAGGTAACGTTTTTGCCTGACATTCGGGGCTATAACTCCGATAAAGTGTTGGTATTATACAAATCAAAGGACAGCATATCACCATCCCTTGATTCATATATGACACGGTTTATCTTCTCATACGCTCCATCTCTTCATCACGGAGCATTTTCTCGTTTAGTTTTTCCTGCATTTTGTCAAGGAAATAGGTGCGGCTCTCGTTCTTCCGGCGTTTGATGTCGATGTAGAAACGGTAGCAGTCCTTTGATTCCACGCCGAATATCTTGTACAGGAGTGGAGCAAGCTGTTTGAGCGGCATATTGCCGTTGTTGATACAGCCCATCTCGTTGATGCCGTATATCAGCTCCACGAGGTCGATGGCGTTGCCTGTCCATTGCAAGGGTGAGGCGGTATTATCGTTAGTGTTGTCGGTGGATGTTTGGATAGGGATTAGTGGTGGCACTTGGGGAGCGGCAAGAAACTTCTGCATCTTCCTTACGAAAGAGAGAGCCTTGCTGACATAGTTAGCTATTTCCTTCTTTTCTTCGGGAAGGTTACGCACGGGATGATGCTGTAATTCGATTTCGATGTAAGCCAACGCGATGATGGTCCGGTTCGTGTCCGGGCTGCCGATACATAGTTCAATCACTTGGGTGGCGAAAGCCGTGTATGCTTTTTCCATATTGCAGTCCCCGGCTTCGTTTATCCGGCGGAAGAAATCGGTTTCCGCCAATAAAAAATAATTCATGTCCTGTCAATTTTGAAATTTTACACTCTGTTTTCGGTATGCGCACATGAATAATATTGGCAAAAATCGCGACCAAAAAGCAAAAAATCCGGCACGGTCTTTACAACGTACTGGATTTCAGTGAAATAAAAATTGATATTTTTTATCCGCCATGAATTGTGGTAGCCTTAAAATGTTCTTTTTCAGAACATTGCTTTATTAAACGGATTATAAAAGTGTTCTTCTATGGAACATTTCGACTATTTCCCGGATTCCATACGTGTATAGATGCTCCGGCATACTCCGTTGGAAAAACTCTTTTGTGAGGCGAGTGTCCAGCGTGCTTCAGGTAGTGCCGACTTGAAGAAATGCCGTCCTGTTCCCGATATAAAAGGCACGGTATATAGGATAATCTCATCCACCACCCGCATACGCAATAGTCCGTTGATATAGTCCGAATTGTCGGGAGTGGCTTCTGCGAGATAGCAGATGTTGGTATTGTCTTTCCGCCATTCGTCCAGCATGGAGATGGAGTAGTCCGGCGTGACATGGTAAAGCGCATTTTTCCTTATTTTGTCAATATCGCAGCGGTCAAGGCGTAAATCCTCATACGCTTTGCCATATAATTCTGAAGAATGACACCCGTCCATCGTGAGGACGGCAAGAATCTGAACTTTACCCATAGTCTTTTTCCTTTCGTTGGGCAAGGTGCAAAAAAGTAGCGTGCAATCCACACTACTTTCAAGCGACGGCTCTGGTAAAGCCTTTTACGGAGAGTACGTGAATGCACGCTATGCGTAGGCATAGCATAAGCATCACGCAATCGTCTCCGTAGTGTCAATTTACCAGATTTTCGCTCGAAACGCCTTGCGGTCTTATGTTATATATCGGCGGCGAAAGGCTCCCCAATCGCCGTTTACCTTCAAATGTTCATGCAAAGATAGCTAAATTCAGTGAATTACCGGCTATGATTGCCTGAATTTGTATTTCAACCCATATTCTTCCAGCTTGCTGTACAGCGTTGTACGCCCGATTCCGAGCAGTTCGGCGGCAACCTTGCGGTTTCCGTTCGCTTGCTTTAACGCACGCAAAATCCGTTCCTTGTCTTCCGCGTCGTTGCGCAGGGCGAAGCTGACGGGCGAGATCTGTTTCGTCACGGCAAGTTCCAGATGCTCTTTCGTGACAAGTCCGGTCTGCGCCTGCAACACCGCACCCATGATTTTCTGCCGAAGCTCACGAACATTGCCCGGCCAAACATGGGTCAGCAATGTTTTACGGGCTTCCCCGTCAAATCCGATAACGTCGCATTCCAGTTCTTTATTTGCTATCTCACGGAAAAATTCAGCCAGCGGCATGATGTCCTCCTGACAGTCGCGCAACGGCGGGACGGTTATCTCAAAATCATGCAGACGATATAACAGGTCTTGCCGGAATCGCTTTTCGTTCACAGCCGCCTCCAGATCTTCGTTGGTGGCTGCGATGATGCGGACATTGAAACTTTTATCCGTCTTATCACCTATCGGGCGGTATCTCCGTTCCTGTATAGCTCGGAGTAACATCTGTTGGGTTTCCGGTGCGAGATTACCAACCTCGTCTAAAAATAGTGTGCCGCCTTCCGCCTCGTGAAAATAACCTTTCTTGGCACTGTCAGCACCTGTGAACGCTCCTTTGACGTGTCCGAAGAAAGCCGATGGCGCAAGCTCTTTGGAGAGTGAACCGCAGTCCACCGCAACGAACGGTTTTCCTACCCGTTTGCTTTTGTCGTGCAGCAGGTGGGCGATATGCTCCTTGCCCGTGCCGTTCTCCCCGAATATCAGCACGCTCATGTCGGTGGGGGCTACCAGCCTTATCCGCTTCATGATGGCTTGGAACGCCGAGCCGTCACGCGAGAACAGGGGCATACGGCTCCGTCCGGTGTGCCGTTCTTTTAACATGGTACGGAGCAGAGGAACGAGTTTGTCCTCCACAAGCTGCTTGGGTATGTAGTCCAGTGTGCCGAGTTTCATGCTTTCAACCGCCGTATGCACTTCGGCATAGTCGGTCATGATGACAAAGGGCTGCATCCTGCCCTCCTTGCGCATCCAGCGCAAAAGGTCGATACCGTTGCCGTCGGGCAGGCGCAGGTCGGAAACCACAATATCCCCGTCTGCGGCCTGTTGCAGATATTTCTTCGCGGTCGAGAGGTGGAAAGCCTGCACGGTGTGGAATCCCTCGCGTGCCAGCAGGTTGCAGACAAACTCGCAATACACGATGTTGTCCTCCACCACGATGATTTTTGTCTTATCCATTTTCGTATTTTCTCCTTTCTTCTTTTGCCAGCCGGATGATTTCCGAACCCTTATCCAGCACAGCTTTTACAGCATTATGGATAGCCTCGTTATTTGATGTACCTTCGCAATGAAGCAGTTTATGAAGCTCCTTTAATGGCTGGTCGGCACGGAGTATCTCCCACGAACTTCTCAGGTGGTGTGTCAGGGCGTCCAGTTCCTGAAGGTCTTTCCGTTGCTCCGCATCCATGACCGATAGCATTTCCTTTTCAGTTTCCGTTATCAGTTTCTCCAGCATGACGGCTTCATTCCCGTATGACAGCAGGGAGGTGAAATCCGGCTTTTCATTCCGGTTGCCTTGCATGGCGCATTTGTCTGAAACCTCCATCAGTTCCGATATGGAGAACGGTTTGAGCAGGCAACCGGAGAAACCACGTTCCATAAGTTCCTCCTTGCTGCAACTGCCCGAAGCGGTTGTCACCACTACCGGGATAGTCTTTGAATTGCCCACATTGGAGGTGCGCAGCAGTTCCAACAGCTCGAAACCGTTGATTTCCGGCATGTTCAGATCCGTCAGAAGCAGGCTGTATTCCTTTTTTCGTATCAGTTCCATCAGTTCCGCAGCATCGGTGCAGGTATCGCAATGTATTTCTTCTTGGGCATACATTTCTTTCAACATAAGGAGCAATACCTCGTCATTGTCGATGGCTATCACATCGTGGAATGTACGGTCATGATGAATCCGTGTTTGATTTATCTGTTCCGGCAGTTCTTCGGCTGTCTGCATGGGTATTTCCACCGTAAAACGGCTACCTTTGCCTTTCTCGCTCTCCAGCCATATCGTGCCGCCGAGCATTGTCACGATACGCTGAACGATGGAAAGTCCCAGTCCGAAGCCGTCTTTTGCAGCGGCGTTTGCCAGACGCTCAAACGCGCTGAACACCCGTTGCTGTTCCTCTTCGGTCATACCTGTGCCCGTATCTTCGACGATAAGTTTCAGGACACCGTTATCGTAGTCTGTTGTCAGAGAAACGCCACCGTTCTCCGTGAACTTGATGGCGTTTGACAGCAGGTTATTGCCGATTTGCAGGATACGTTCCTTGTCGGTCAGGACGACTGTATCCGTTTGATTGGTTATGGCAAGAGCCAGCCCCTTGTTCATGGCGATGGGCGTAAACTCCGTTTCAAGAATGTGCGTGATTGCCGAAATCCGGCAAGGAGAAATATTCGGCTGCTCCTTGCCGTTATCCAAGCAGAAGAAACTCAGCAGGGTGTTGAGCATTTCGCGCATACGGTCGGAGGATTGCCGGATATTACAGATATAACGCCCGATTCGTTCTATGTCATTCTCTTTTTCCACCATTCCGGCATAACCCGTTATCGCTGTCAGCGGCGTGCGCAGTTCATGCGTGATAGTATGTACCGCTTTCTTGCGGGAGGCTATCAGTGCCTCGTTTTTCTCTACCGCTTGTTGTAGCTGTTTGATTAAATTTGTCGTTTCCCGTTTGTACCGCTTGATACGGTTAGTATTTCGGTGAATTATGATATATGAAATGATTAATAGAAGAAGAACGAACCCTGTCAAGCCGCCGATTTGTATAAATGATTGCTCACGCATTGCGGCTATCTCTGTTTCTCGCTTTTGAAGGTCGGCTTGTACTTTCCTGTCTATTTGGCAAATCAAACCTTGTAACAGACGGTTAAGTTCTGCATTCCGTGCAGCAAGGCTGTCGGTGTGTTCCGACAGACGGCGGCTTTGCGCCCGTTGCTCGGCTATCATGTTCCGGTTGAGGGAACGGAGCATTGTTGTGGTCACGGTTGGCTTTGGCTTTTCTTTCTTGCCGAATATGCCGAGAAATCCTTTCCGCTTCGGTTTTTGCGGCTGTTCCTGTACACTTTTCTGTACGATTATGGGTACTTGACGAGTGATCTTATCATTGGTGGCTTGTTGCTGTTCAAATACCTGCACGATTTGACGCATTTGTCGTTCCTTATCTTCAAGAAGATGGCGTACACTGTCTATGCGCTCTGTCGGATAAATCGTTTTGAAACGGCATAGCATACTGTCCATTGCCATTCGTTGATAATGGTAATGTTCCAAATCTGCATATTCCCATTCCAATACTGTCTCGCCCGATAAAGAAAGTTCAATAAGAAGAACAAATATTTTGTGCGATTCTTGGCGAAAAGTATCTATATGACGATTTTGAACTTCCAATTCTCTAAATCGCACCATTCTTT
>ENA-OPZZ01000326-OPZZ01000326.1-human-gut-metagenome-genome-assembly--contig:-NODE-326-length-38571-cov-4.207419_pt1 | contig 38571 bp, 39 predicted proteins | sample MGYA00242487_ERZ504511 | MGnify/ENA primary metagenome ERZ504511 (study PRJEB26092, sample SAMD00036241) | human gut metagenome | host: Homo sapiens | study: EMG produced TPA metagenomics assembly of... | reverse complement strand
AATATGAAAGTCTGGGTAAGTATTTAAAACAGTTTGTGGCAGAAGAATTGGGAGAGGTCAGATCAATTTATTCGGACAGCCCGATTATAAATGCAGTATTCCATAATAAGATGTCTATATGTAAAGAAAAAGGGATTGATATTTCCTGTGATATTACAGGAAGCGTGAAATGTCTTGATGATATGGGCGTTGGAAGTATTTTATTTAATCTGCTGGACAATGCAATCGAGGCATGCGAGAAAAATAAAAAAGAGAAGCGAATCATTTGCCGGATTGCCAGAGAAACGGACGAGGTAAATATATTTGTAGAAAATGGCATTGAGCAGTCGGTGCTGGCAGAAAACCAGTTACTTGAAACTACAAAGGAAAAGAAAGACCAGCATGGCATGGGACATCTGATTGTAGAAGAACAAGTGAAAAGGCTGGGTGGCATGGTGGAATATTACGAAGATGAAATGTTCTGTGCCCATGTGTATCTTCCAATGTAAAATATGATGATAGATGTGTAAATTATACCTAAAAATAGATATGGAGAGGTATTGGTGGCATTATAGATGCCATGATAGAAAAAAGCGCAAAATATTTTACAGAAAAATTAGTATCAAAAAAATTGGTACGGAATGAGGACAGGGATATTTATCAGTATGGAATAGAAGTATTATTATCAACGGCAATTAATATAATGCTTTTATTGGTAATAGGGATTATTACGAAAACAGTTTTGTTGAGTATATGTCATTTTTTAATATTAGCGACAGTTAGAACCCTGACAGGAGGATATCATACATCAACATATTTGAAATGTGAAATAGTGGGGTGTGTGACGTATATTACAATCGTGTTATGCTTAGAAAAAGTCACTCAAATTTTTTGTGTTTCAAATTGGTTAATTGTGTGTAGTTTAATGGGGATAATTACATTAATTAATTTTGGAGTTGCCAATAAAAGAGCTGTTATTGGTAAGGAACTAAAAAGATTGAAAAAAAAGTAATATTGAGAGAAATGATATGGATCGTGATTGTAGTACTGATTGGCGATAAGAAAGTAAAAGGAGGAATTTTCTTATCATTTTTTCGGTATTTTTATTTATGGTAATTGGGACAAAAAAGGATGAAAGAAGAGATTAAAAAGGTAGTATTGACAAAGACAGTTAAATTAATAGAGAAAGTGGCAGTTAAATCCAGTAAAGATCCATCAAAGCTAGGATTTTATGAAACGCCAATTCCAGAGATATTGAAAAATAGAAAACAGAATTCTTAGAAACAGGGCGTTGGAAATAACGCCCTGCCTTTTAAATAGCATTTATTTTTTGTATTGAGCAATGGTATTAAAGATTGCCGATGATATTGCAGTCTCTAAAACTTGGGTAACGATCCATGCCAGTATCCATGAACATTGGTCCATTGCTAGGATCTTCTTCGCCCCAACGCTCTACGTACATCAAGTTTGGATGAGACTTACCGGAAGTGTTGCTGGAAGTAGCAACAAAATAGCCTTTCGGTACAGTTCCAAGGTATTTTCCGGTTTTGTCATAGTATTTTGCAGCACGTCTTGTCTGGAACACAGCTTCAACAGTGCCATCACCGTCTACGTCAACATTGTACAGTCCACATTCTGTTAGAGGTGTAAATGCTCCGGTACCGGTAGCGCCGTCAATCCAACCATACATACCGTTGCAATAAATCCCCTGATAATCGGCTCCAGCGCCGTTTCCAGCCCAGGAATCTGTCCATGCAAAAATGGCATTTACTGGAAGCGTTCCGATAACATCAGATCCTCCGTTTGTTCGTGTGATTTTAAAGGCACGACCGCTTTTGTTTACAAATAAAGTTCCCATAATAAAATCTCCTTTTCAATTCATAAATGTAATAATCGATATTCAATTATTAAAAAGAAATTATATGTGGGAATGTAAACTGAATTACAAAAAAAATTAAAATGTTAAGTTGTAAATTCAGATACAATTTTGACTATATTAATTTTAGAAAAATATCTAGACATAATATATCGATTGTGGTACAATTCTTTCAAGCATTATATTTCCAAGATCTTGAAGGTTTGTACCATTTCTAATTTCAATATATTTTCTAGGAATTTTCAATGCTTGAATTACCACAATGAACAAGCAGAAAGGATTTTTAGAAATATTTATATGGCGTATGTATTTGGGGATAATTTGTATGGATGGAAGTTAATTAAGATTCCCGAACCGAGATTTGTGGTATTTTATAATGGAACAGATAAGATGCCGGAACAAAGTGTTTTACGTTTATCCGATGCTTATGAAAGTAAATCTGAAGAATTAGATTTAGAGTTGAAGATTCGGTTTGTAAATATAAATCCTGGATATAATGAGGAAATGGTAGAAAAAAGTCCGACATTATATCAATATGTGAAATTTGTAGATATAGTCCGCAAATATCAGCAGGAAATGTCATTCCCGGAAGCTGTGGAAAAGGCAATTGACGAATGTATCAAAAATGGTATTCTTGCGGAGTTTTTAAGGAAGAACAGAGCAGAGGTGTTAAGAGTGAGCATATTTGAGTATGATGAAGAAGAACATATGAGGCAGGAACGAGAAGAAAGCAGGCAGGAAGGTATAGAACAAGTGAATGATTTGTATGATAAATTGCATGACTTAAATCGAGAAGAAGATATTTGGAAAGCTATAAAAGATGTTGAATACAGAAAGAAATTGCTGGAAGAATTTCATCTTGATTAAAAATTTTACAAGACCAGATGCTGTGTTAATGTCCAGCATCTGGTTTTTCTTTACATTTGCAATATATCACGGCCACTAATGTGCTTACAGCGGTCGCCAGTATGCCGGGGCCGACGATGGCAGCAGGATTGATACTGCCGTACTGGCTGCGGTAGGCAATGACATTTACAGGAATGAGCTGCAGGGATGATATATTAATGATAAGAAATGTGCACATTTCATTGCTGGCGGTTCCGGGGGTGCGCACTTTTCCCGGAAGGCGGTATTTGCGGCGGTCGTCTCCAGATTTTTCAGTTCCTCCATTGCTTTCAGTCCGGCGGGAGTTGCAGCCCAGCCAAGTCCCAGAATGTTAGCAATGATATTCGTGGTGATGTGGGTGGCAGCAGGGTGATTGTCCGGAAGATTTGGGAACAGGAAATGAATCAGTGGCTTCAACTTTCGAGAAAGCTGTTCGATGATGCCGGCTTTTGTTGCAATTTCCATAAGCCCTACCCAGAAGGACATGATACCGATCATAGTAATGCATAGCGTGATTGCTTCCTTGGAAGAATCCAGTGCGGCATTGGTGATGTCGGGCATGCGTCCCGTGAATGCGGCGTAGATAATCCCAAGCATCATCATACCGGCCCAGAGATAATTGAGCATAAGAAAACCTCATAGTTTTCGCTTTATAAAAACTATGAGGTTTGTGTAATAAGTATGTCATATTATTTTAGAGAATCATCCAGCTTTCTCCATACGGTAAAGATCATCGTGACAAAGCAGGCGGTTCCGCCGATGAAGTTGGAAACCGGCTCGGCAAGAAAGACTCCATTTGTTCCAAGTCCGCCTACAGTCGGAAGCCACAGTGTCAGTGGAATAACGATGATTGCCTTTCGCAGCAAGGAGAAGAATACGGCTTGTTTTGCTTTTCCCAGTGCAGTAAATGTGGACTGTCCGGCAAACTGCAGCGACATCATAAAGATTCCAAAGAAATATAAATGCATCGCAGGTACGCCTTCGGCTAACAATTCCGGTTCGCTGTTGAACATGTGAATGAAGAAGCGTGGGAAGGCGAGCAGTAATGCCCACATAAAACAGGAAAATAAGATACAGACAATCGTTGTAAATTTGATTGCTGATTTTACACGCGCATGTCTTCTGGCACCATAGTTAAAGCTCATGACAGGCTGCGCACCACTTGTAAGACCGGTGACCGGCATGGTAATGATTTCCCGGACGGAGTTAATAACGGTCATGATTCCAACGTACAGGTCACCACCGTATCTGGAAAGAGTTGCGTTACAGACAATCTGTACCGATCCATTTGTAATCGCCATAATAAATCCGGCAAGTCCAAGAGCACAGATTTCCTTTACTAATCGGAAGTCCAGTTTCATATAAGCAAGTGAGAGTGTAAGGATTGCTTTCTTTCTGGTTAGAAAATGTAATACCCAGATTGCAGAGATTCCTTGCGAAATGATGGTCGCAAGAGCGACTCCGCGGACTCCCATATGGAGAACGAAGATAAAAAGCGGGTCCAGGATCAGGTTCAGGACAGCACCGATGGAGACGGTGAGCATTCCGGTCATTCCAAATCCCTGGGCGTTGATAAAATTGTTCATGCCAAGACTGATCATAACAAAAAATGTGCCGATAAGGTAGAGGCTGATGTATGCATTTGCATAAGGATAAGTAATATCACTGGCGCCGAACAGGTAAAGCAATGGGCGCTTGGACAGGTAGCACAAAATCATGAGAATGCCGCCGGAAATCAGGAGCATGGAAAAGGAGTTGCCGAGAATTTTCCGGGCGCGCCCAGGTTCACCGGCACCTCTTGCCATAGAAAAAAGCGGTGCGCCGCCCATACCGAACAGATTGGCAAAAGCGGTGATGATTGTAATGACCGGCAGAGTCAGACCGATTCCGGTCAACGCCTGGGTGGACACGTCTGGGAGATGACCGATGTAAATGCGGTCAATAATGTTGTAAAGGACATTAATGAGCTGGGCAAGCGTCATAGGAATTGCAAGACGCAGAATATTTCCAGAGATGCTGCCCTCACCAAAGTCATGAGTGTCCGTAGAGTTTGCTTTTGGTAAAGCATTTGTATTATTTTTATGTAAAGATTCAATTTCGGAAACTTCCTTTCTGATGCCGGTATGGATTTCTTTACACTGGCATAATATACAACAGATAGTATAGGGCAAGCAAAAGGAGAATTCAAGAATTGAAACTATTTCTTTACCTGTCGGATTTTATTGTACCACTCATGATATTCGGGATTATCTGTTACGGAATCACAATGAAAATTCCAGTTTATGACACATTTGTAAAAGGAGCGAAGGACGGATTTTTGACTGTTATCAAAATTATGCCGACTATGGTAGGGCTTATGGTAGCAGTCGGAGTACTAAGAGCATCCGGATTTCTGGAATTTCTGGCACAAATGATTGGAAAAGTTACACAATATATCGGATTCCCGGGCGAATTAGTTCCACTCACAATAGTAAAGATGTTCTCCTCGTCTGCAGCGACAGGTTTACTCCTTGATGTCTACAAAGAGTACGGGACAGATTCCTATCTGGGACTAGTGGCATCCATCAGCATGTCCTGCACAGAGACAATATTTTACACCATGAGCGTTTACTTCATGACCGCAAAAGTAACAAAAACAAGATACACACTGCCAGGGGCATTACTGGCAACACTCGCCGGATTGGCGGTCAGCGTAGTACTAGGGGGCGTAGTAAAATAGAAAAGTTACGGTAGAAAACGCAGAATAACTACGTCCCCCAAAGGTTGCTCTCAGGGGCAAAATTCGGTATACTGATAGGAGCAAATCCCGTGTGTTTGTGGGTGAAGGAGGAACGAATGAATCTGATCAGTCGGATTCCGAAGGATTTTTACAAGGTATTCGGAAGTAAATATATGGAATTCTATATGCAGTTTCTTGTGGCGGTTTACGAGGAGAGCAGCCAGTCGTATTCGCTTTTGGGGTTGACTGAGGGCGAGTGTCAGGCGATTATGAATGAGCAGCTTGCCCGTATGACGTTAGACTGGAGTGAGGAGCGCTTTGATGAGGAAGGGGAGCTTTTGACGCGGTCGAACATGGCAATGATAAGTTTACGGCATTTTGAAGACTGGGGATGGCTTAGACGTGACTATGACGAAACACTAAACAGCTATGTAGTATCTTTCCCGGAGTATAGTCAGTTGTATGTGGAGTTGTTCCGTAATCTTTATAGTGATGAGGACAGCAAGGAGCGCGAGAGTGTGCTGGCAGTGTACAGTCACCTTTATACATATAGTTCGGATCGGGAGAAGAATAATGACATTCTGAAAAGTGCACTGCATACGTCAAGATCCCTGCTTCAGATGCTGGCAAATATGCAGGAAGGGATGCGCGGATATTTTGATGAATTATCGAGCCAGCGAAGTTTTTTAGGAATCCAGGAAGTTCTTGTAAAGGAAATCAACAATAGTGACAGCCAAAAATATGCGATTTTGACGACAACCGACAGCTTTTATCGTTACAAGGAAGCGGTCAAAGAGCTGATAGAGAAGAACCTTGGGGAAAATGAGACAAGGCGCGAAGGTTTTGTGGAAAAGCTCATGGATATTCAAGTTCAGCTGGCGCGAGAGGAGCAGGAGAAGTCTGAAGAACGAAATGTGCAGAATAAGCTGAGCATTCAGCGTTACCGTCTGGAGCGGGCAGTGAAGCTCTGTGACGAAGCGAATGAAATGTTGTACCGCATTTCCAGAGAGTTTGATGCCATTGAGCGAAGATACAATATGCTGATTGAGCAGAAGACTGTATTTGCAAGCCGGGCTGCTGCGAGAATCCGGTACATTTTGATGGAAGGCGCGGTCGAGGAAGATCAGACAATTGCCTTTGTAAATCTTTTGACTCAGAGTGAAAAACGTGATGAAATTTTGGACAAGTTGTCGCAGAAAATGAAGCTGACCGAACCATACCGTGTGATGAATGAAAAGAGTCTGTATCAGAGACGGGACCGGAAAAAAGAAGTATTTGTACCGCAGGCGGTGACAGAGGTAACAGAACAGGCAGATTCGGAAGAAATGAATGAGTATGTTCTGAAGCCGCTTTACACGCAGAAGGAAATCCGAGAGTTCCGGAAACAAAACGAGCAGGATGGAAACTTTATTGTGACGAAAGACACAGTAAAATCCATGGAAGATCTGGAAAAGCTGTTTCTTGTTTGGCAGGATGCTACGGAAGTTGCGGAAGGAACGGAAGAGATTGAGGTCGGAGAAGAGCTTGAGAACGAGAATGGTCTGAGATTCTCTAAGCTTGTGATTAAAAAATCTCAGTAATCATCAGGTGAAATATCATAGATGGGGGCTTGTGCCCCAACATCATAATAAGAAAGACAAGGATAAGGAAAAATATATGGTAAATTATATGGAAGAATTGTCTGTGACGGAGGCGGAGAATCTGAAGAAAACCATTTCCGCGCTGTTTCGGCAGACATGCATTTTACAAGTAAAATATGATCCGGTCACGCTGACGCCGAGGGATAACCTTCACTATGAAATCTGTGTGAGACACCGGAAATTTATAGAAGACTATCTGTCCGTACTTGGGTGCGAACTGGTACACGACCCGCAGGAACACATTTTCAGGCTGACCGGAGAAGGCGTGGCTGTGGAACGTTTGAATGTGACGGCTACGAAGATCATTCTTCTTATTAAAATAATCTATCGGGATAAGATTCTCGGGGAAGGTCTGAATGCGACTGTGACGAATCTGGCGGAGATCCGTGAGTATGGAAAGAACACGAATCTGATCAATGAGAAGCTGACTATGGCAGAGTGGAAAGATGCGCTGTATGTTATGAGCAAGCATCAGATCATCGAGGTGCCGGGCGCGATCCAGAACGTAGAAGATCAGACAAAGATTTACATTTACAGCACAATTAATCTGTATTGCAGTGGTGTAGATATTCAGGCATTGATAAAAGAATATGTTGATGAGGAAGGCGGTGCAGAAGTTGAAGCAGGCGAAGAAGATATTTACAAGAATGCTGATGAATAATTGGGGCGGTGTCAGCCACAAGATCATGGAGTTCCATGAGTATGTGAATCTGTTCAGTGGTAAGAGTGGCTCTGGAAAATCAACAGTTATGGATGCCATTCAAGTCGTTCTGTACGGAAGTATTTCCGCTACATTTCTAAATAAGGCGGCGGACGACGCGAAGAACCGCCGAAGTGTGCTCAGTTACCTGCGAGGTGCGCAGAAAGACGGCTCTTACAATCGTGATGGACAGGACTTCTGCTCTCAGATCGTACTGGAGATATTTGACACCGGAACGAAGGTGAGCACTTGTATCGGTGTTGCATTCGAAGTTGGAAAAAATGATACCGATATCCGGAAGTATACACTTTTCAGCCACTCCGGGAAAATTCCGGAGGACGAGTATCTGACGGAGAAAGGTGTGCCATATACAATTGCAGGACTCAGAAAGCTTGTGGAAAAGCGGGTGGATTCTTCGGACAATCGTGGACGAGGTGATGTGAATCGTCTTTATCCGTCAAAAGAGGCATATCTGAAAACGGTTTATGATGTGATCTTTGGATATGTGGAGCCGGGGCGCATGATGACCATGGAAAAGAGTGCGATTGCCCTTCGCATGACAAATGGAACGGGTCAGTTTATCCGTGATTATATGTTCCCGAAGAGTAAGGAGGACACGGTTTCGACCATCAGTGACCAGCTTGGTGCGTACCGTGAGATCAAAGAGCGTGTGGAAGACCTGGAGAATCGGATCCATCTTCTGGATGAGATCAGCCGGCAGAATCTGGCACTTCAGACGACGCGGGCGGATAAGATCCATGTGGAACAGGTGTTAAAATATATTGATATTGAAAGCTTCAAGACGAAGATTGAGGCGAGAAGTCAGGATCTTATGGATATCAATGAGAAGATTCGTACCAGAGAAAAACAGCAGAATGAGAATAATGAGAAAAAGACACAGCTTACGAACGCACTTGTTGAGGTAGAAGCGGAACTAAAATCCAGTGATTATGGTCAGAAGGAGAAGGAGCTGAAGAGTCTTAAGGAGACCATCAAGCTTCTGGCCCGCAACAGTGAGCAGTGGCGAGAGGTTGTAAAAGGACTTGTCCGCTGGGAGGAAGATGAAGAGATCAGTGCCTATGTGAGCAATCCGGCACTTCAGAGAATTGATGAGATCAAGTCGGGAAATGTTTCAAAGGAAGCAATTGAGAAGCTAAAGAAACAACTAAGTGACGCGCTGGAGAGCATTAATGAAGAAGTTGATGAAATCGGTACAAGAATCAGTCAGAACCGCAAGGATTTGAAAGAGAAAAAGGAAATGGTGGAGGATCTGAAAAACGACCGCAAACCGTACCGAAAAGAGTTGAAACAGGCAAGGCAGGAGTTACAGAACCGTCTGAGCACACAATATGGAAGAACCATTCACGTCAACATTTTCGCAGACCTTTTTGACATTACAGATGAGAAGTGGAAAAATGCGATTGAAGGTCGTATGGGGCGTGTGAAACACAGTCTTGTGACCGCACCGGAGTACGCCCTTGATGCAGCGAAAGTATTTCGTAAGCTTCAATATCTTGGTGGGATTGATGAAGTAGATCTGTTAGATACGGCCGCAATTGTGAAGTCCGAGCCAAAAGTTCATGACAATTCAATCTATGAGGCTGTTCATGCAGAAGAACCATACGTGGACCAGTGCCTGCGCCGTTATCTCGGAAGAATTGCCAAATGCGAGACAGAGGAAGAACTCCGTGCCTCCGGAAATGGTGTGACAGCCGACTGCTATTCCTATAATAATTACATTTTCCGTCATCTGAAGAAAAATGATTACGAAAAATATGCCTGCATTGGAACGAAGGTTTCTAAGGCAAAGCTTCATGAAATGGAAGATGAGGTTCTGAAGCTGAGTGAAGAAGTATTGCAAGATCAGCAGATGCAGCAAAGCCTGAAAGCAGCCCAGGGATTTGAGCGGCTGAACCAAAGCACAGATCAGGTTCTGCATCTGGCCGGGGCAGGCGAAGAACTGCAGGCATTTTACGAGAAACAGGATCAGCTGGAGAAGGAACTGAGAGAGCTTCGTGAAGGAAACAGAACTGCGGAACTCAATCAGCAGAAGACAGAATTAGAAGTAAAAATCCGGGAAATTGAGAAGATATCTGAACAGCTTCAGAAAGAAATACTGGGCTATGCCAAGACACAGGGACAGGCAGAGCAGGATATCGTGAATTTCCAGAATCGTATGGATTTCCTGATGCAGGGATTTGTACTGAATGAAGAACTGCAGACTGAAGTCCAGGAAGCATTAAAGATACAATCTGAGCAGACATACCGACGTAAGAAAAGTAAAGAATCTGAAGAGCTGATGAAGCAGGAAGAGGAAGTACGTGATCTTCTGACCCGTGCGAGAAATCAGTTCAATCAGGCATATCCATCCTATGGCCTGACAGGTGTAGAACACGAAAATGTTTCTTATGACAGGATTTTGAATCAATGCAGACAGGACTTTGAGCCGAAGTATAAAGATGAATTTCAGAAACAGTATGATCTGATCTACCATACGCTTCGTGAAAATGTAATCGCGACGATCCACGGTGAAATCAAAGCGGCATACCGTCACAGGAAAGAAATCAATCGTATGCTGGCAAAGATTAAATTTTCTGACAGTATTTACCAGATTGATATTCTTCCGGCAGAAAATGAAAATGGACAGTTCTATGAGATGCTGATGGCACCGGAATTGGACAGCAAAGTGCTGGACGATGATGGTTTCGACGGACAGATCACGCTTGGCGAAGACACATTTTATCAGAAGTACGAGCAACAGATCCTGCGCCTGACAGAGAAATTCATGCCTCCGAAAGACGAAGATGCCAAGTCCTTAAGCCAGCATCGTCAGCAGATGGAGCAGTACGTGGATTACCGGAATTATCTGACCTTCAGTATGTATGAACGAGTAGAAGATGAAGATGGAAATGTGAAAAAAAATGCGGTCGATGACATGGCAGGGCGTGATTCCGGAGGAGAAGGACAAAATCCGAAATATGTAGCACTTCTGGCTGGATTTGCAATGCTTTATATGCAGCAGACAAACCGCGATTCCAAGATAAGACTGGTACTTTTGGATGAAGCATTTTCCAAAATGGACAAAGAACGAAGCGAAGTCTGCCTGCACTACGCAAGAGAACTGGAATTACAGTTGATTGTGTGCGTACCGGACGAGCGGCTGCAGTCCTTGATTCGAAATGTGGACAGTGTGTACGGATTTAGAAGATATCAGAATCAGGTAAGTATGATGCATATCGATAAAGGAGAATATCTGGATATGATTGAGGGGAAGATTTGACTCGCATGAGTCAAATCTTCCCTTGAAACTTTCCCGCTAATACGCATTTTTAATTTGCTTCTGTAGAATTTCAAATGGCGCTGGTCCGGTATCGAGGATGCATTGGTGGAACTGATTCTGGTAAAATCATCTCCCCAGGTTTTATTGCCAGTTTCTTTAATTCCAGAAATTCCACGTATCCGATGTAATATTTGAGATAATTGCCGGGATCTGCGACAATCAGATCAAAAATGTCCTCGATTGTCTTTTCATTCGTGATTCCATAGGTTCGGAAAAAGGCAACTGTTTCAGCAAGAGTCCAGCCGTCATAGTGGATGCCCATATCGGCGAGGGCGTAAAGTCCGAGAATGACGGAGGCATTATGTTGGAGAAGTGTTGCCATATCATGAGAAAGCGGGGAATAGTAATAACTCAGCATTTCACAATATGTAGCCCAACCTTCGGTATATCCGCCAAATGACAGAAGATCTCGAATCGGAGGGTGTTTGGTGGCGGAGTAGTAGACCGTCTGATATAAATGCCCCGGATAACCTTCGTGTGCCAGAGTTGTAAAGAGAGTCAGGTCATCAGAAATGTGTCCGGGATTAATATAGATGACGTTTTCGCCACTGTTATCAATCGGCGGAATCATGTAAAAAGCAGGACTTAAATATTCTTCCATAGCTTCCTGAACATATTTTATTTCGAAAGAAACTTTTGGAGGTTCTGGGAATGAGCCGGATATTTTATCTTGCAGCGTATTTAAAATGTTGACCGGATCATCGGAAGAAAATTCGGTACCGTGACCTTTGAATAAATCAGAAGCTGCTCCCGGCGTGGTACCTTGTACAGAGCCAGAATGAGCTTCAGAGTTCTTATGGAAACTGGAATTGTTTAATAATTTCTGCATCGTTAGCAGGTCACTTTGAATTTGTCTTTGTGCAAGTTTCTGAAGCTGTGGAATGGTTCTGGCAGAACCGGTCTGTTCTTTTACTGAGAGTTCATAATATTTTTTCCCATCAGGAAGATAACAGAGTCCCCGTTTGTTGTTTCCGGTATCACGAAGATTTTGGAGTCCGTCACTAAGAAAAGTGAACGCCGGAAGAACGTAATTTAAAACGGCGTCACGATTTTGTTTCTTATAATCTTCAGAAGTTACAGCAGGCAAATTCAAAGCGTCAATTTTAGAATCAAATGTGGCATAAAGATAGTTATTTTTCATGGTGGCAAATGTCTGACATTCCGTGATAATGTCGTCGGCGACGTAGGAAGCCATGAAAAGTCCGGCGTTGCTTTTTGCTTTCTCAAATGTGAGAATAGATTGGAAATAATCGGGAATGGTAGTCAGAAGTTTCAGGTAAGTGTCAATATCGTCAGTATTATAAAAACGATATTCTGACAGAAGAATAGGAAGCTGTGCCTGAGTACCGGTAAGTGGTGTGAGAGGTTCTTCATATAAAAGATACGGCCCCATTTCCAAAGAAGAGGTATAAGAGTGTTCAAGAATGTCGTAAGTCAGCTTATTATAATCAGACAGCTTGTTCCGTTTGAACTGATGAAGGCTTGCAAGAGCATTTTCCGCAGAAGCACATATAAGCGCCGAGTCTGTTCCGGCGTATCCACAAGAGACAGGTGGATTTTGAATTCCATAAGATTCCGGATCTTTTACTGTGTAATGAAGCGTAATCGTATTCGCAGACACCTCCTGCCTAAATAGTTCCTCCACGTATCGGTCGAAGCGGGAATTCATATCCAAAGCTGAATTTCCACCAACAATCGCACTTAGAAGCAGCGCAAAAATCAGCAGGCCGGACATAAAACCAACCAATAGAAAGTGCCGTTTTTTATAAAGAGACATACAAAGAATCCTTTCAGTGCCTTTCTATAATATTTATGAACAGAGTTCGGAGAAAATGTGTTATCATGGAATACATGACATAGAAAAAATGCCGAGGCATTCTTGAAAAAAAGTGATTTTTGTAAAATGTGTAGTGAATTTACAGAAAATCACATTTGAAAGGAGTTAGAAAATGCAGCTAACACATTTTGATGAAAATGGAAAAGCAATCATGGTCGATGTTACGGAGAAAAATGACACAGTCCGGGAGGCTACGGCAAAAGGACGCATCCTGGTGAGCAAGGAAGTCTACGATGCGATTGAAGCCGGAACAGTCGGAAAGGGGGACGTGCTCGGAGTGGCAACAACTGCCGGAATTATGGGTGCAAAGAGAACTTCCGAACTGATTCCGATGTGCCATATTCTTCCAATCACAAAATGCCGTGTGAATTTCGAGATGAAACCAGAGGAATGTGCAATTGACTGTTATTGTACAGTAAAAGTGATCGGGAAGACAGGCGTGGAGATGGAAGCCCTCACAGGTGTCAGTGTGGCACTTCTTACTGTATACGATATGTGTAAAGCCATCGATAAATCTATGGAAATCGGAGAGATTTATCTTTGTCATAAAAGTGGCGGAAAAAGTGGTGAGATCAGAAACGAAAAGATTGACGGTCAGAAAGCAAGACCGTGCCAGAACTAGGGAAGTTAGGGGAGAGCTAAATTCGTTGACAAATAAGAGGTTATTGCTATAATAATTTTATTACATATTAGAAATGGTGGGACAGATGAAGATAGGCGCAGTAATATTGGTGGCCGGAGTCGGGATACCAGATGAGGAGATGGAAAAGTTTCTTGAGATGAAGAGACCGACCATTTTCGAACAGATGATTGTAAGCTATCAACGTGCGGGTGTGGCAGACATTGCTCTGGTCACACGGGATGGAATGGCAGATAAGATAGAGCAGACATTGCATCGTCGCGGGGTTACATTTTTGGATATAGAGTCAGATTCCTTTGATTTAGCAGTTCTGAAGGGACTTTCTTATCTATCGGATACATGCGAACGTATTTTTGTCGGAGATATTCGTTTTCCTTTTTTTCAACCGGATATATTGGTAATGATGCAGAAGCGTCAGGCAGAATTGCTTGGTGCAGTATATGGAGGTATGTTTGGCGACTTGATCTGTACCAGTCAGGCATGCGCAAGAAATATCTGCAAAAAACTGGAACAACAGATTGAAGAGAGCGCAGAGATGGCAGAAGGAACCGTCAGAAGTACCGGTGTGGCGGCTTTCTGGAAGCAGTTCGGTTATCGGATCGCGCATATAGAGGTTGAGAATGAAGGGATTCTTGTGAAGGTGACATCGGCACAGGAATATGAAGAAAGACGGCAGATATTTGCAGAGAAGCAGATACGAGGTCATGTGAAAGTAAGCCTTGCAGTGAATCGTTCTTTTTTTGGACCGGGTGTTGTAACACTTCTGACTCAGATCGATCGTCTGGGTTCTGTGCGGGAGGCCTGCGCAAAGACCGGTATGTCTTACAGTAAAGGCTGGAAGCTCATCCATACAGCGGAGGAAGAGACTGGCTGGAAGATCGTGGAGCGCATGAGCGGTGGAAAGAATGGTGGCGAAGCCTATATAACTGAGCGTGGGCATATGCTTCTTGAAAAATATGAACTTTACAGGGAACGTGTTGAAGCGGCAGCTCAGGACATTTATAAAGATGTTTTTCAAGACGGTGAATTATTTTAATTAAGTCGAAAGCACTTCTACAGGGGACGAGCAGATAATCTGTACATGATTAGCTGCTCGTTTTATGAGAAAAGGGGTAGATGATTACAGAGTGCTATAAAGAATTTTCACCATCCCATACAATGGATTTATAGCGGTCAGGATCGGTATCGCCTTCTGTGACGAACATTAAGACTTTGGAATTAGCATCTAACTCAAGTTCTTCACGAAGTTTTTTGTAGTCATCATTTTTCATAATGTTGTAGAGAAGTCCCATAGTGACAGCTCCGGATTCTCCTGCCGTTACAGGAACGTCACCTTTAATCGGCGCAGCAAGGAGCCGCATACCTTTTGCGGTTACCCAATCAGGGCAGGATACAAATGTATGAACGTGATTGCGGAGGATGTCCCAGGAGATTGTACTTGGCTCGCCACATGCGAGACCATTCATTAGTGTCAGCATTTCTCCGTCAACAAAACGCACATTGCCATCACCGGCAGAGGCGCTCTTAAAGAGACATGCAGCAATACTTGCTTCAACAACCACAACTTTAGGCTCATTTCCTTTGTAGCGATTTGCAAAGTATCCTTGAATAGCGCCAGCCAAAGAACCTACACCAGCTTGGACAAAGATATGTGTAGGGCGATCACAGCCATATTCTTCCATTTGTTCATCTGCTTCATAAGCCATTGTACCGTAACCCTGCATAATCCAGGTAGGGATTTCTTCATATCCATCCCAGGCGGTATCTTGAATGATGACACCATTTGGATCGTCATTTGCTTCAGCTGCAGCTTTTCTTACGCAATCATCATAGTTTAATTCTTCAATTGTTGCAGTTGCATGTTCGGCAAGAACATGATTCAAACGCGTTTGAGTAGTACCGAATGGCATATGGATGACACATGGCTGATGAAGGCGGTTACATGTCCATGCAACACCACGTCCGTGGTTACCGTCTGTAGCGGTGTAAAATGTAATAGATCCAAGTTCTTTTTTTAATTCATCAGAAGTCAGGATAGAGTAAGGAAGATCGCTGACATCTTTTCCAGTTTTCTGTGCAATATATTTCGCAATTGCATAAGATCCACCAAGTACTTTAAATGCGTTCAGTCCGAAACGATAAGATTCATCTTTTACAAATACATTTTTTAGACCAAGATATTCTGCCATATGATCAAGCTTTGCAAGTGGAGTACGGTTGTACTGTGGAAAACTTTCGTGGAAAGTACGCACTTTTTTTGAAATATCAGGTGATAAGTAAGCGAGGTTTTTATCCTCTGTTTTGGAAGGGTATTGGCTACCCATTTGATTTGTTCCATTTATTTTCTCCTTTCAATGTAACATCGTATAAAACAAAAAAAAGTTCATCGGCCTTTCAAAAAGGTCGACAAACTTTAAATTCTATTAACAATGTACACTTATGAGAGATATTTGTCAATACATTTTCTTGTATAAGTGTTAAGATTAAGACGATATACTTGACAAAAAGGCAAATATTATGTAGGGTATGAAAAAACGGAAAAGGAAGCTGCTCATATGAGAATATTAATACGAGGAGCCGGAGATTTAGCGACTGGTATTGCTTATCGTTTACATAAAAGTGGTTTTGAAGTCATTATGACAGAAACCGAGATTCCATTGACTGTAAGACGTACAGTTGCATTTTCCAGGGCGGTATATGAAGAAAAAGCACAGGTAGAAGATGCTATCGCAGAATTGATTAACACACCGGGTGGGATTGATGAAGTTTTGAAAAGAGGGAATATGCCGGTGATTGTTGACCCGAAACTAAAATATCTGAAAGAGTATCAGGCAGACGTGATCGTTGATGCAATATTAGCAAAGAAAAACTTAGGAACTACGATCCATGACGCAGAATTTGTTATTGGCGTCGGACCTGGATTTACAGCAGGAGAGGACTGTCATGTAGTAGTTGAGACGCAGAGAGGTCATATGCTTGGCAGAGTGATTCATGAAGGAAGTGCCATTCCGAACACAGGAATACCAGGAGTCATCGGAGGTTATTCTATTGAACGCATTATCCGTGCTGTGGCAGATGGGCTTTATGAGCCGGTGGTACAGATTGGAGACCGGGTAGAAAAAGATGAGATTGTTGCTTATAGTGGTGGGAAACCAGTATTTGCTCTGATGGGAGGAATTGTGCGAGGTATGCTGCAATCAGAAGTTCGTGTACAGACCGGAATGAAGTGTGGAGACATTGATGCCAGATGTGAAGTGGAATATTGCTATACGATATCTGATAAGGCAAGAGCAATCGGAGGAGGCGTCCTGGAAGCAATTATGGAATATTTTAACAAGCATGGCAGAAAAATGTAGACTACAATGGAAATATAAAAAATATTGTGAATTTTTAGTATTATATTGACAATGTTGAGAAAATTGTTATAATAGTGACAAGAAAAAAGACAAAGAGGTTTGTCGACCTTTAGAAAAAGGTCGGGAAATCTCTTTTTTATCTTATTAGTGGAGTGCAATTAGTATTAGATGAATAAGAGTTTGGCGACCTTTAAAAAAAGGCCGCTGAATTCTTATTGTTTTTTTGGAGGATGGCAGATGGCAACAGTAGTATTAAGAGGGTCGGCGCTCATGACTGGTCATGGACTGGAAAAAGAGTGGGGGCTTAAGATGGAGAATGGCAGAATCTCGCAGATTGGACCTAATAAAGAATTGATTGTGCAAGATCAAGATCAAGTCATGGAATTGAAAGGACAGATAATTCTTCCGGATTTGTTAATGGACATAACCACATGTATGGATTTTTATCTCATGGTATTACAGCAGATGCCATGGTAACTGAATTTGAAAGTTTTCTGGATGATTTCTGGTGGCCATATGTGGAAGATCGTATAAACCATAAGCTGGTGGAAGCAACTACAACATGGGCGTGTGTAGAGATGATTGACAGCGGAGTCACATCATTTGTAGATATTTTGGAAGGACCAAATTCTATTCCGGAAGTATTGGAAGTTGAACGAAAAGTTGTTGAAAAATCGGGGCTTCGCGGACGTCTTTCTTTTGAAGCATGTGAGCGTGTGAGCAAAGAAAATGGACAGCTTGGACTTCAGGAGAATATAGAATTTGTAAAAAAGTATAATCATCCAGGAGAACTTGTTCAGGGACTGAACTCTATTCATACACTATTTACATGCTCTAAGGAATATGTAAAACAGGCAAAGAAACTGTCAAAAGAGAATGATTGCCAGACACACATGCATTTAAGTGAGAGTGTGTTTGAGCCAAACTGGTGCCGGGAGCATTATGGAAAGAGCCCTGTAGAGATTTATGATGAGCTTGGATATCTGGATGAGAATATTCTTGCATCACAGGTCGTACAGGTATCTGACCATGAGTTGGATATTCTTGCAAAACGAGGAGTAAGAGTAGTCTCTATGCCAATCTCAAATTGTGAAGTAGGAGGCGGTTTTGCACCACTTACAAAGATGTTGGATAGAGGTATGACGGTCGGACTTGGAACAGATGGATATGTAAATAACTTCTTTGAAGTCATGCGGGGTGCATTTCTGATGCACAAGGCAAATCAACAGGATCCTCAAGTGATGCCGGCAAAGAAAGTTTATGAAATGGCGACTAGTATGGGTGCACAGGCAGCTGGAATTCCAGAGGCAGGTGAACTGAAAGTCGGAAATGTAGCAGATGTGATTACAGTTGCAATGGATCAGCCGACTCCGGTCAATGAACATAACGTGTATGATCAGTTAGTTTTATTTACAAATCCGGAGATGGTAAAAAATGTATTCGTAAATGGAAAATGTTTGAAAAAAGACGGTGTGATTACGGTCATTGATAAAGAGACTGCGAAACATACACTCAGAGATATAACTGAAAAATTCTGGAATGTAAGGGAGGCAAACGTATAATGGCAGGAAAAAAGAATTTCTGTGAAATCCATCAGTCAAAACCAAGGATTGACGGAGTAGAAAAAGTATCAGGTAAAGCAGTTTATGCCGGAGATATGTATATGGAGAATATGCTTTATGCCGGAGTGTTAAGAAGCCCTTATTCCAGTGCAAAGGTTGTAAGTATCAAGGCGGATAAGGCAAGGCAGATTGAAGGTGTAGAAGCAGTAGTGACATGTAACGATATTAAGAAAACGAAAAGTTGGGCAGGGTATATGTATCTGACAAATCATATACGCTACGAAGGAGACTGTGTGGCAATGGTGGCGGCAAAGAGTAAGATGCTTGTAGATGAAGCTTTGGAGGCAATCGAAGTCGAGTACGAAGAGCTTCCGGGTGTGTATACCATTGATGATGCATTGATAGAAGGAGCTCCGCTTGTTCATGAAGAATATAAGAATAACATTTTTACAGATTCATATTACCCGATCCGTAAAGGAGATGTAGAGAAAGGATTTGCAGAGGCAGATGTGATTCTGGAGAGGGAATATAGGACACAGTATATTGAGCATTCTTATATTGAACCAGAGGCAGCACTGGCATTCCAGGATCCGAACAGTGGATTGATGACAGTGTACGCATCTGCACAAAATCCATTCTTTACTAGGCGTTATATTGCAGATATCCTTGGAATTCCGTTAAATAAAGTAAGACTTGTTCAGGCAATCTTAGGCGGATCTTTTGGTGGAAAGGAAGAAGGAGTAGGACTCGTATCAGCAAGAGCTGCATATCTGTCGTGGATTACAAAAAAACCTGTAAAGTTAGTATTTTCACGTGAAGATTCATTTTTAGAGAGTTCTAAGAGGCATCCGTTCCGTCTCCGCTATAAGATTGGAGCAAAGAAAAATGGAAAGATTGTTGCATTTGAAGGAGAACAGGTAGATAACTGTGGCGCATATAACAATCAGACACAGTTCATGAACTCCAGAGCAAGTATACATTCTTCCGGACCTTATGAAATTGAACATATCAAGACAGATACTTATGGAGTATTTACAAATAATATCCATTCTGGAGCTATGAGGGGGTATAGTTCACCTTCTTTGATTTTCGGACAGGAACAACTGATTGAAGAACTTGCAGAAACACTTGGAATCGATGAAGTTGAAATCCGAAGAATAAATTGTCTGAAAGATGGTTCTCTGACTACAACTGGCGTTCCGGTACATCATGTAATTTTACAACAGATTATGGATGAGACAGTGGAAGAGACAGATTATGTAAGTAAGCATGCAAAGTATCAGAAACAGACAGATACATTTAAACGAAAAGGAATTGGGATGGCAATCTGTTATCGCGGATGCGGACTTGGAGCAGAGTCTCCGGATGCATCCGGCTGTATGATGATCGCCAACGAAGATGGAAGTATCAGTATTACATCCGGACTTGCAGAGAATGGTCAGGGACTAAAAACAGCATATGCACAGATTGCAGCAGAGGCACTTGGTGTTCATTATGAAGATGTGCAGTTTCCGCAGATTGACTCATTTGCTATCGCAGACAGTGGAATGACAGTTGCATCAAGAGGAACGGTCATGGGAGCACAGTCTGTGCGAAAAACTGGAGAAAAACTTAAGAAAATCATGATCCAAAATACGATTGATCTGAAATGTCTTCCATTAGATGGAACGAAGTATTCATATGACACGATCAAACCGGAAGAATTGAATTAAAGGGAGCAAAATTTTATCTGAAAGAAGATCCGAAAATCAGTGTTCCGTTTTCACAGGTAACAGGAACAGCAATATGGGCAGGAAAACAGATGGCAGCTTATGAGTGGTTCATGCCTCAACAACTGGATCAGGATCATCATACTGGCCAGGGAAATGCTTTCCCGACATTTTCATATGGCTGTGTCATTGCAGAAATTGAAGTAGATATGAAGACTGGCTATGTAGATGTGCAGAAAGTAACTTCCAGTCATGATGTAGGAACTGCTATCAATCCGGCACTGATTAAAGGTCAGATTTACGGAGGCATTTTGATGGGTCAGGGATATGGCGTAATGGAAGATGTAGCTCCGAGTAATGGAAGAGTGAAAAACGGAATTTTGATTCTTATATTATTCCGACATCTATGGATGCACCGGAAATGAAGGTCAATATTTACGAATCGGATGATCCGGCAGGAACTTTTGGGGCAAAGAGTGTTGGAGAGCCTTCCACAGAGGCAGTTGGAGCAGCAATTGCAAATGCTGTTTACAATGCTACGGGACGCAGAATTCGTGAGAATCCATGCGATTTGGAAACAGTTTTACTTGGAAAAAAATTAGGTTAGGGGGAATGGATCGATGTTTCAGTATAATTATGAGCGGGCTAAAACGATTCAAGAAGTATGTGAGACCCTTAAGAAATATAATGGTCATGTAGGAATTGTTGCCGGCGGCACTGATATTATGGTGCAGATCAGGGAAAAAGATCAAAGGTGGAAGGATATGGAATGTCTTTTGGATATTTCATACCTGAAGAAAGAACTTGGCTATATAAAAGAAGAGGGACAGGAAATTCATATTGGTGCACTCAATACACATACAGAGTTGGAGAATTCCCAGATCATCCGGAAGTATCTTCCATTTCTAAGTGAAGCATGCAGTACTGTTGGCTCTCCGCAGATCCGCAATCGAGGAACAATCGGAGGAAGTATCTGCAATGCTTCCCCGGCAGCAGATCCTCTGACACCGCTGATTGCAGCAGACGCAGAGATTATAATTGTGGGATTGAACGGAGAAAGAAGGAAAGCGCTGGTTGACTTTTATATTGGAAAAGGAAAGGTAGATTTAGGAGAAGGAGAGTTTGTAAAAGGATTTGTTGTACAGAAATTCCCAGAAGGAATTGTGACGAAATTTGGAAAGCTTGGAAGAAGAAAAGCTCTTGCAATTTCCAGATTAAATGTTTCAGTGGCGTTGAAGATAGATGGAGCGGGAGTGATAACATTTGCAAGGATGGCGCCTGGCTGTATCTTTGCTACGCCAGACAAAGTGAAGAAAGCAGAAGAACTACTAGTCGGTCAGAAGGTGTCTGAGAAACTTTTTGAGGCTGCAGGAAAAATAGTATCCCAGGAAATGATTGGGCGCACGGGAGTCCGCTGGTCTACACAGTACAAACAGCCCGCAGTTGAAGGAATTGTAGAAGAAACATTAATAGAAGCAACGAAAAAGGCGGTGAGTAGATAGTGAGTATGGAAAAAATAACCGTTCGGTTTACATTAAATAAAGAACCGGTTGAGGTTGAAGTCTACCCGAATGAAAGACTTTTGGATGTGTTAAGAGATGACTTGCATCTGACTGGTACAAAAGAAGGATGTGCGGTAGGAGAATGTGGCGCATGTACAGTGATTCTAGATGGAAAAGCAGTGACTTCCTGCCTTGTTCCGATTGGGTCTGTAGAAGGAAGAAAAGTCGTCACCATCGAAGGAGTCGGAGCAAACGGACATTTGGATCCAATTCAGAATGCGATTTTGAAGAATCACGCATTACAATGCGGTTTCTGTACTCCGGGCTTTATTATGAGCGCAAAAGCACTGTTAGATGAAAACCCGGATGCGACTATTCAGGAAATCCGCCGGGCAATATCCGGTAATCTGTGCAGATGTACAGGATATGAGCAGTTGACGATTGCAATCTATGAGGCAGCGCAGGAATTGAAAAAAGCAGATAATACAAAAATATAAGATATGTAGCAGGAAGGAGAAAGTTTATGTTTGATAAGGAAAAGTTAGAAGGAGCAGATATTGGAATTGATTTTTGTGGGTATCATCTGCAGAGTCCATACATATTATCCTCCGGGCCACTGACCTATGGATCAGAGGGGATGATCCGTGGATACAAAGCGGGATGTGGTGCGGTTGTAACAAAGACAATCCGTAAAGAGGCAGCTATCAATCCAGTCCATCATATGGGGACAGTGAATCAGGACTCCCTGATCAATTGTGAAAAATGGGCAGATTCTGACAGACAACAGTGGTATGACAAAGAGATTCCAGAAGCTGTAAAAGCAGGAGTCATTGTAATTGCAAGTGTAGGGCATACACTTGGTGAGGCCAAGGAAATCGTAGAAGAGGTAGAAAAGGCCGGTGCACATATGATTGAGCTTGTATCTTATACAGAAGATACATTAATTCCGATGCTGGATTATACAAAAGCACATGTAAAGATTCCGGTAATTTGTAAATTAAGCGGTAATTGGCCAGATCCTGTAGGGAACAGCAAAAGCTTTGCCTGGAACACGGTGCAGACGGGCTATGTGCAATTGATTCTATCGGACCAACACTGAAAATTGATATAGAAAAAGCGAGACCAGAGCTGATGAGCGGTGATGGATATGGCTGGATGACAGGAGCAGCCATGCGTCCGATTTCTATGAGAATTAACTCAGAAATTGCAAGGAATACACCAGAATTAAGAAATCTATATGCTTCCGGTGGAGTTATGAGTGCAGACAATGCAATTGAGTATATGATGGCAGGCGCTATGGGAGCAGGAGTTTGTACAGTCGGCATCTTAAAAGGCGTGAATTATATTGAAAAAATGTGCTACGATCTTTCTAAGAGACTGAAAGAGTTAGGATATGATTCCGTTGCGGATGTAAACAGAGCAGCACTTCCAAACTTCCCGAAAAAGGAATATGTTTCCAAATTGGATTTTCATTTCCAGCCGTTTAAGGAGGATGGAAAGAAGCTATGTGTTTCCTGCGGAAAATGTGTGAATGCATGTTGCTATGAAGCGAGAAAGCTGGCTTTCCCGGAGATGACTGTAGATCAGGATAAATGCAGATATTGCGGATTATGTGTAGATGTCTGTCCGACAGGGGCACTGACTGCAGACCGCGCACCACAGACAGCCGAAGATCTGGAACTGGAGAGAATGTCGAAAGAGTTTTATGAGTCAGTAAAATAGATGGAGGATAATCCTCCACTTTCAAATATCATGAAGATATATAATCTTTCATACTAAATTTTAAGGAGGACGAAGAAAGATGTTAAGTAAAGAAAGAGAAGAGAAGCTGATAACATTTACACAAAAGATGATTCAGGCAAAGAGTTACAGCGGACATGAGGACAAAGTAGTTGCTGAAATGAAGAAGTTTTGTGAGAAAGAAGGATTTACAGATATCCATGTTGATAAATATGGTAACTGTATCTGTCATATCAAAGGGAAAAAACCGGGACCAAAGATTCTGTTTGACGGACATATGGATACAGTACCTGTTCCAGATGAGACTGCATGGGATCATGATCCATTTGGAGCAGAGATTGTAGATGGTAAAATGTATGGAAGAGGAACATCCGATATGAAAGGTGCTCTTTCTGCTATGCTTGCAGCAGCAATTTACTATGCAGAAGATTGTGATTTTGATTTTGCCGGAGATATTTATGTTGCCGGAGTTGTTCATGAGGAGTGTTTCGAAGGAGTTGCCGCAAGAGAAATCAGTAAATATGTAAAACCAGATTATGTTATTATCGGAGAGGCTTCTCAGCTAAATCTTAAGATTGGGCAGAGAGGACGTGGAGAAATACAGATAGAGACATTTGGAAAACCAGCACATTCTGCAAATCCTGAAAAAGGTATTAACGCTGTATACAAGATGTGTAAAGTTATCGAGGAAATCCAGAAGATTGTACCTCCTACACAGCCAGTATTAGGCGATGGAATCCTTGAATTGGTAGATATTAAATCTTCACCATATCCAGGTGCCTCTGTTGTCCCGGATTACTGTAGAGCAACTTATGACAGACGTTTGCTTGTGGGTGAGACAAAAGAAGAAGTATTAGCTCCAATTCAGGCAGTGTTGGATAAAATGCAGGCAGAGGATCCACAGTTAAAAGCAAAAGTTTCTTTCGTAAAAGATCAGGAAAAATGTTATACTGGTGAGACGATTGAGAGCGAACGTTTTTTCCCGGGGTGGCTGTTTGATGAGAAAGAGGACTTCATTCAGAATATTTACAAAGAGGTCACGGCACTTGGACTTCATCCGACAATTACAAATTATAACTTCTGTACAAATGGAAGTCATTATGCAGGCGAGGCCGGAATTAAGACAATTGGTATTGGTCCTTCTCTGGAATCTTTGGCACATACAATCAATGAGTACATCGAGATTGAGCAGCTTGTGACAGTTACTCAGTGTTACTATGGGGCAATGAAAGCTCTGTTAAAATAAGGAAAAGAGGTTTTGAATATGCAGTTATTTGATTTACATTGTGATTCTCTCGTAAATTTTAAAACATTGCAATCAGATTTTCTTTGTGACAAGACCCAGTTCTCTTTAAGAGAACTGGGCAAATTTAAACGATTATGCCAGACTATGGCAGTCTTTATCCCTGATGAGATTCGAGGGGAAGAGGCAGTGGAGTATTTTAAAGTTCACAGAGATTATCTGAAAAAACTGACTAAAAAACAACCAGAATTGGCAGAACAGGCATATACAGCAGAGGATATTGAATGCATTACAAATGTTGGAAAATGTGCAGTGGTACTTTCAGTAGAAAGTGGTGCTGCGCTTGGCGGGAAACTTGAAAATGTAGATATGTTTGCTGACAGTGGTGTGAAGATGCTGACACTTGTCTGGAATGGAATCAATGAACTGGGATCAGGGCATAATACAGAGCAGGGTCTTACTGATTTTGGAAAACAGGTAATCCGAAAAATGGAAGAGAGAAAAATCATTGTAGATGTTTCGCATCTTAATGATCCTGGATTTGAGGATGTCTGCGAGATTGCAACAAAGCCATTTATTGCAACACATTCTAATTTGAGAGCAGTATGCTCTCATAGAAGAAATCTTACGGATGATCAGTTCAAAGAGATTGTTAGAAGAAAAGGGCTTGTAGGAGTGAACTTATTTGAAAATTTTCTTTCGGATGAACATGTTGGAGATTTAGATAGTCTGTATCGTCATGTATATCGTATGCTTGAACTTGGCGGAGAAGATATCATTGCATGTGGAAGTGATTTTGATGGTGCAGATATTGATGTTTCACTGGATACGCCAGCCAAATTTGCAGCATCTTCGGATTACCTCTTACAAAAAGGAGTTTCCGAGAAAATTTTGAATAAGATGTATTTCGAAAATGCATTAGAGTTTTTCCGCAAAAACCTATAGAAAAGGTGTGAAAAAATGTTAATAAAGAATGCTGTTCTTATCAATGAAAAAGAAAAAAGGAAATGTTCTGTACGGATTGCTGATGGGAAGATTAAAGAAATTGCCACACAGCTTGAGGCAGAAAAAGAAGAGCATGTAATCGATGCTTCCGGATATTATCTTCTACCTGGAGGCATTGATGTGCATACACATATTGAAATGCCATGTGGTAATCTTGTATCATCAGATGATTATGATGCGGGGACAAAAGCCGCAGTGTGGGGTGGAACAACGACAGTGATGGATTTTGCTGAGTATGATAAAGGAGAAAAATTGCAGGATGGACTTGATCGGTGGATGACCAAATCTGAAGGAAAGTCCTATTGTGATTACAGCTTTCATATGACAGTATCAGGATGGGATGAAACAACGGAAGAACAGATTCATAAGATTAAGTCTCAGGGTATTACATCATTTAAAGCTTATACGGCATATCAGGATGATATTGGTGTGAATGATAAAGAAATGTTCCGGATTTTGAAATGTATGAAAAAAATAGGTGGACTTCTGTGCGTACATTGTGAAAACGGACCGGTCTTAGAATGCCTGCAGGCAGATTTAAAGCATGTGAATCCGGGACGTATCCGGAATCATCCGGAATCTAGGCCCAATCTGGTAGAGAAAGAAGCTGTCTCAAGAGTGATTGATTTGGCAGCAATTGTAGATGTGCCGGTATATATTGTACATGTAAGTACAAAAGAGGCTGTTGAAGTTATCCGGAAAGCGAAAGCAAAAGGACAGAAAGTCTATGCAGAGACATGTCCGCAATATTTACTGCTGGATGAGGAAGCTTATAATCTTCCTGGGTTCGAATCAGCAAAATATGTACTTTCACCACCATTGCGGAAAAAAGAGGATCAAAAAGCACTGTGGGAAGCCTTAAAAGATGGTACGATTGATGTAGTCTCTACAGATCATTGCTCTTTTAATTATCATGGACAGAAAGATTATGGAAAAGAGGATTTTACACAGATCCCAAATGGAATCCCGGGGATTGAAAATCGAATGAAGTTGATGCTTACCTATGGAATAAGACATGGAATAAGCCTAGAGAAAATAGTAAAGGTCTGCTCTGCGGCTCCTGCGAAAATCTTTGGACTCTATCCGAAAAAGGGAGTGTTGAAAATCGGAAGTGATGCAGATATGATTTTGATAAAACAGGAAAAAGCACACTCGGTTACATGGGCAGAACTGCATCAGCGTGTAGACTACACGCCATATGAAGGGATGGAAGAAGAATGGGAGATTCCATATGTTTTTGTACATGGAACGTGTGTAGTGGATCATGAAACCTGGAGTGGGAAAAAACATTTAGGGAGATTCCAAAAATGTATATAAAAATCGTTTAAAGATGAAGAATTGTGGAAATATACTGTATGTAACACGAATTGTTTTTGGAAAATTAACGTTTATTCATAAAAAACACACATTTAATCAGTGGTTAATCTGTAAATTATGATGAAAAATGTACAATATTTGCCAAAATATTGACAAAAAGAAATTAGATATATATAATAAGGGCAAATAAAAACAAGCACATATTGAGAATATAGATAATTTTATTTTCGGATTAATTAAGTCAGACAAAGGAGTTTGGTAACCTTCGTATAAAGGTTTCAGACTCTTTTTTGGACTTAATTATGTTCATACAGATAAGTTATTTGATGGTATGAATGTTGTAAGACAAAAGGAGTTTGGTAACCTTCGTATAAAGGTTTCAGACTCCTTTTTGTGTAAAAAAGTGCTTTTATATGGCTGTTGTCTCGCTATACGGATGTCTTAAGAACAAAGGTGTTCTTCTGACAGGCTCGTATGGATCGATGTTAGAATGGTGAATAAGGGTTTGGCGACTTATTATTAGAAGCTATGCCCTTTTTTTATAAATGCTGTTCTGTCAGGACTGAGAAGATCCTGCAGGAGGAATATTTGTTTTCAACTGGCTTTAACAGATATTTCAAACATGTATTCAGAAGAAAACAGGAGTCATGACCTGTTACATGTACACAAGTAGATAATTGCCGCGGAATTACTTTGTGTGAAACTACGAAGCCGGTAGTGGGACGGGAAGAAGGAACCTGGCCCTTATCTAGCGGAGGATAAAAATGAAAACAACAACTTCAAAAACTGCTCAAGTAAGCAGTGCAATTTATGAATTAAACGGAAAACCACCAATAACTCAGGCATTTCCACTTGGTTTGCAACAGCTGCTGGCTATGTTTGTAGGAAATATCGTGCCAATGTTACTGGTATCAGGCAGTGCAGGCTTATCTACTGCACAATCTACATTATTGCTACAGAGCTCACTTCTCGGAGCTGGTGTGGCAACACTGTTACAATTATTTCCATTGAAGCTGGGATATATCCAGACTGGCTCAGGCCTTCCAGTTATGATGGGACTGACGTATACATTTTTACCGATTTGTATTTCAGTATCTATCCAGTATGGACTGGCTGCATTGTTCGGAGCACAGCTGATCGGAGCATTTGCATCCATCTTTATCGGACTGATCATTCCGAAAGTCAGAAAGTTATTCCCACCGATTGTAACAGGAACGATCATTGTTTCTATCGGAATATCCTGCTTTCCAACAGCAGCATATAATCTGGCCGGAGGCCAGGGCGCTGCGGATGTAGGAGCATTACATAACTGGGTAATTGGAGCAATCGTAATTCTTGTCATTATGGTCTGTTCAGGATATGGTAAGGGTCTTGCGAATGCGGCTGCGATTCTGATTGGAATCATTACAGGCTATGTGGTATCTCTGTTCTGGGGAATCATTGATTTCTCACCAGTTAAAGAGGCGGCATGGTTCGCAGCACCAAAACCTCTTGCATTCGGGCTTGAATTCCATTGGAATTTCGCACTTGTATTTATCTTGCTGTTCTTCATCAATGCAGTTGAGATGACAGGAGATTTTACTGTGTCTGCGACAGGCGGTCTTGGAAGACAGCCAAAAAACTCAGAACTTAGGGGTGGAATTATCGGAAATGCAATTGCCTGTGCTTTCTCATCAATTTTCAACTGTTTTGCAACAGGAACATATAGTCAGTGTTCTGGAATTGTAGCCTTAACAAAAGTATGTAGCAGATATGTTATGGGATGTGGGGCGATTACCCTTGTTGTATCAGCGTTCTGTCCGAAACTATCAGCCGTATTATCAACTATTCCAAATTGTGTAATTGGAGGAGCGACAGTAGTTGTATTTTCCATGATTTCAATGTCAGGTATGAGCCTTGTGGCAAAAAGCCGATTTACAAATCGAAGCATGCTGATTTGCGGAACAGCATGTGCCCTTGGATTAGGAATTTCATTTGCGAAAGATACACTGTCAGGTGCAGGTGAATATGCACAAATGTTTTTTGGAGAGTCAAGTATTATTTTAGTAGCAGGAACAGCAATCTTTCTGAATTTATTATTGCCAAAGAACGAAGTGGATAAAGAAGTAGATCAGGAACTGAAAGATGAAATTGCGAAAAACGAAGATTAGTGGAGGTAAGGACCTATGATAGATAAATTATTAAAAAATGGAATGATCGTAACAGTTAATAAGGAGCGGAAAATTTACTATCATGGAGCAATGGCTGTAACTGGAGACCGCATCACAGAAGTTGGTGAGACAAAGGAACTGGAGGAGAAATGCAAAGATGCAAAAGAAGTCATTGATCTTGATGGAAAGATCATCTTCCCTGGTTTTATCAACACACATAATCATTTATTCCAGACATTGTTAAAAGGTCTTGGAGATGACATGGTACTCAGTGACTGGCTTGCAACAATGACATTCCCGGCAGCTCAGTATCTGGAGCCGGAGGACTGCTATTATGGCGCAATGCTTGGATGTATGGAAGGGATACGAAGTGGTATGACAACACAGGTAGACTACATGTATCCACATGCAAGAGAAGGACTCAGTGATGGCGTGATCAAAGCGTACAAAGAACTGAAGATCCGTGGAATCTTCGGCCGTGGCTGCATGGATGAGGGACTGAATTTTGGTGTATGTCCGGCAATCACACAGCAGCCTGATCAGGTAGAGAAAGACCTGGTTCGTATTTTCGATACATATCACAATACAGAAAATGAAAGAATTAAAGTATGGGTTGCACCTGCAGCGCTGTGGTCAAACTCAGAGAAGATGCTGAAAATGCTTTGGGATGTAACAAACAGTTATAAAGCAGGATTCACAGTTCACGTATCAGAGACACCGTTTGACCGTATGGCAACAAAAGCGCTTCATGGATGTGAAGGAACAGACTGTCTGGAAAAACTGGGAATTCTTGGTGATAATGTCCTGATGGTTCACTGTGTATACCTGAATGACAAAGATATCAGACGTGCAAAATACTATGATTTAAAAGTATCGCATAATCCGGTAAGTAATATGTATCTGTCATCTGGTGTTGCACCAATCCCGAAACTGCTTAATGCAGGTGTAACCTGTGGACTTGGAGTTGACGGAGCAGCAAGTAACAACGGACAGGATATGATCGAGTTAATGAAGACAGCTTCTTTGCTTCAGAAAGTTGATACTCTGGATCCTACGGTTATCACAGCTGAGAAGGTACTGGAAATGGCTACGATCGATGGAGCAAGAGCAATTGGAATGGAAGATGAGATTGGTTCATTGGAAGTAGGAAAGAAGGCAGACTTCGTAATCTTTAATCCTTACCTGAATCCAAAGGCAATACCAGTACATAATCCTGTATCAACACTTGTTTATTCTTCTACAATGCAGAATATTGAAAGTGTTGCTGTAGATGGAGAATTTATCTTAAAGGATGGAGTTATGACAACTATAGCAGACGAGCAGAAGGTTCTTCATGAGGCACAGAAGACAGCGGAGAGTCTGTGTGAGCGTGGAAAGATTACGAACCGTTTGGATGGACACCAATGGAAGAGTATTGCATTTTAATATTTAAATTAATCAGTATTGAATGAAGAAAGAGGGAGAAACGCATGACTAATCAGGGAAAAACAAAAGATAATGCATTGTTTACTTATACAGGAAAACCTAGATTCGTTCAGATTATTCCAATTGCCTTGCAACATGTAATGGCAATGTTCGTAGGAACCGTAACCGTACCGATGGTAGTTGCAAATGCATGCGGATCCACTCCGGAGGAGAGACAGATCCTGATTCAGATGGCGCTTATTATGGCCGGGCTTGCAACTTTGGTACAGATGATTCCATGGAAAGGATTTGGATCAAAGATTCCAATCATTTTCAGTGTAGGATTTACATTTGTTCCGACATTAACAGTGATAGGAGCAAAATACGGATTATCCGGTGTATTTGGCGCACAGATTATAGCGGGTATCGTAACACTTATTATGGGATTTGCGATTAAGTATATTCGAAAATTTTTCCCGCCATTTGTAACAGGAACGATCATCCTGACAATTGGTCTGTCCCTTTATCCAATTGCGATTAAGTATATGGCAGGAGGCCAGGGTAGTGATGGATATGGAAATTTAGACAATTGGATCATCGCAGGTATCACACTTGTTGTAGTAATTATCTGTAACATGTTTTGTACAGGTTATATCAATCTTGCAGGAATCGTTATTGGTGTACTTGTTGGATATATAGTATCGCTTTTTATGGGAAAAGTAGATTTTAGTGGTATTGCAACTGCAGGCTGGATTACAATTCCAAAACCATTCCAGTTTGGGATCAGTTTTTCGCCGACAGCAGTCGTAGCTATTATTCTGCTGACAATTGTAAATGTTATGCAGTCTGTTGGTGATATGACAGGAACAACAGTAGGAGGTTTTGACAGAGAGCCGACGGCAGAAGAGTTATCTGGAGGTATTCTGGCATCTGGTGTTGTTACATTGATTGGAGCTTGCTTCGGAGGACTTCCGGTATCTTCTTACAGCCAGAATGTAGGTATCGTATCTATGACAAGAGTTGTCAGCCGAAAAGTATTTGGTGTAACAGCAATTGTAATGCTGGTTCTTGGTTTTTCACCAAAATTCAGTGCACTGATGTCAACCATGCCGAAGGCAGTTATTGGTGGTGCAACAATTATCGTATTTGGTATGATTACGATTACAGGTATGAGACTTTTGAAAGACGATCTTTCATTCAGAAATGGAACCATTGCTGGACTGGCGCTGGCACTTGGAATGGGTATTACAATGGTGCCAGATGCAATCGCCGGATTTCCGGAGTCTATGCATATGTTTTTAACAGAGCCAATTCTTGTGGCAGGTTTAGTAGCATTTTTCTTGAATTTGATCGTACCAAAGGATAAGAAAGAGAACGAAGAATAGATAGTAAATAAGTAAAAATAAAAAGGGAAAGGAACGATGGCGGTATGATAAATAATTTGGAAATAAATGGAAGAAAACAGACCGTTGAGGTAGAAAAAGATTGGAAATCTTCTGTATATTATCCGGGAGGTAATTGGGGCTTACAGGTACAAAATGCGGTTGCTCTGATGGGGCATGTGGTGCTTGCGTAGTAATTATGAATGGAGAGGCCGTCCGTTCCTGCCGAATTAGTGCAAAGAAACTTGCTGGAGCTAAAATTACAACAATTGAGGGTGTGGCCGATGGAGAGCGGTTACACCCAATTCAACAGGCTTTTATTGATGCCGGTGCAGTACAGTGTGGATTTTGTACACCTGGAATGATCATGCGGGCAAAAGCACTGTTGGATCACGTTCCGGATCCGACGGAAGAGGAAATCCGCGAAGCGCTGCAGGATCATGTCTGTCGATGCGGTGGATATCAGAAAATCATAGAGGCTATTCAGCTTGCGGCCAAAAGGATGCAGGAGGAAGAAGATGGAAGAGAATAAATTTGATGTAATCGGACAGAGAATACCAATCCGGGATGCAGCTGCAAAGGTAACTGGAACAAAAGTATATGTTGGAGATATGAAATTACCTGGAATGCTTTATGCAAAAGTGCTTCATAGTCCAAAAGCACATGCAAAAATTATAAGCATTGATACAACGGAAGCTGAAAATTATCCTGGAGTTCGAGCGGTAGCAACTTATAAGAACACACCACAGGTTAAATATAACAGCGCATTACGATTTATTGAACATCAGATTCCAAATACAGAGAGAATCTTTGATGATACAGTTCGTTTTGTAGGAGACAGAGTTGCGGCTGTTGCAGCAGATACATTGGAGGCAGCAGAGGCAGCAGTCAAATTAATAAAAGTACAGTATGAAGACCTTCCAGTCATGCTCACAATAGATGGGGCAATTAAAGAAGGTGCTTATCCGATTCACGGTAACAGCAATATAGTTGGTCAGGCACATGTTGATGCCGGTAACGTAGATGAGGTATGGAATCAATGTGATTACATTATAGAAGATTATTTTACAACCCAGCCAATTCATCATGTGGCAGTAGAACCGCATATTGCTATTGCGCAATGGGAGTATGGAGACAAGTTGACGGTATATACACCTTGTCAGAATATATTTGGTTTTCGCGTTATTTTAAGTCAACTTTTTGGCATGTCCTATAACAAAATCCGTGTTGTAACACCGGCAATTGGTGGTGCATTTGGTGGAAAACTTGAGATGACGATTGAACCAGTTGCTACAGTATTGTCTAAGATGACAAGAAGACCGGTCAGACTGGAATATACAAGAAAAGAATGTATTACATCCACAAGAGTCAGGCATGCATCCAAGGCTCGTGTTAAGACAGGATTTATGAAAGATGGAACAATCAAGGCTATGGATCTGAAGCTTTATACGAATACGGGGGCTTATGCAACAAGTGCATTGAATGTAGCGGGCGCTATGTCACATAAGGTATTTAAAGCGTACAAAATTGACAATATGCGTTTTCATGTAAATCCGGTATATACCAACACTATCATTGCAGGAGCTATGAGAGGATATGGTTCTCCACAGGCATATTTTGGAATGGAACGTCAATTCAACAAGATTGCAAATTTCTTACATATGGATCCAGCCGAACTGCAGATGAAAAATATGGTAGATCCAGATAGTCTGGATCCGTGTTTCCATAAACCACATGGAAATCCGCGACCGAAGGACTGTCTGAAGCGGGCTATGGAGCTCATAGATTATGATAAAATTTGCAAGGAACAGGAAGCGGCAAAGAATGATCGTTATAGAATTGGAGTCGGAGTGGCGCTTGGTGTTCATGGAAACAACTGTTTTGGAGCACATAGAGATGTTACGACTCTGATGTTGAAGATGAATGAGGATGGAAGTTGTATTCTGTATACAGGTTCTCATGATATGGGAAATGATAATGTGGGTATGCAAAAACAAATTATTTCGGAAGTGCTTGGCATTTCGCTTGCCAGGATCGATACGGTGGAGGCAGATACAGATGCATGTATGTGGCATTTGGGAGATTACGCAAGTCGTGGAACATATGTAGTTGGAATGGCGGCGAAAAAAGTTGCTGAGGAAATGAAGAAAGAACTGCAGAAAGAAGCTTCCGATTTATTGAAAATAAATCCAGAGACGATCATATTAAAAGATGATTATGCATGGGATAGTAATGACGAGTCTAATAAAGTTTCTATCGCAGATGTGATGTTACATTGTCAGAAAGATAGTATGCGAGAGCTGAACTGTTGCGTAACACATCCGGCGCCGCGAGGTCCAAGCTCTTATGGAGTTCATATTGCCAAAGTGTGTGTAGATATGGAGACTGGAGAAACAAAAGTGCTGGAATATGCGGCAGTTCAGGATGTAGGATGTGTCATTAATCCGCTGGCACTGGAGGGTCAGCTCGCCGGTGGAATTCACATGGGACTTGGAATGGGGCTGTGTGAGAATATTACTTATGATGAAAATGGAACACCGAAGGAAACAGGATTAAAGAAATATAAAATACTTCGTGCATCAGAAATGCCAAAACTATATCTGGATTTCATTGCAGAAGGAGAAGGTGAATCTGGTGGTCCATATGGAGCCAAGAGTCTCGGAGAATGTCCGGTCGTACCAGCACCACCTGCAGTAGTCAATGCAATCTGTAATGCAATCGGAGCTGAAATCAATGATCTTCCGGCAGATTCCAGTCGAGTGAAAGAGGCAATTGCAAGTAAAAAGAATTAAAAGTAACAGGAGGGGGTAATATGAGTGAACAGAAAGTGAAAATTTTAGGAATTTGTGGAAGCCCGAGAAAGAAATCATCTTATCTAGCTTTGAAAGCGGCACTTGAGGCACAAAAGACCGGTTTGGGTATTATCGAATATTTCTCCAACATGAAGATTGAGTCCGCAAAGGAGATGATTCGAACGGGGCATATGAATTTTACGCAAATTTCCGAACAGCTGGGGTATGCATCTATACATTATTTTTCAAGACAATTCAAAAAAAGTTACAGATATGACTCCTTCCGAATATGCTTCCTCTATCAAAGCTATGGCAGAAGGGGCTTTTGAGGAAAAAATATAAAAAACGGGCAAAACCCGTTTTTTTATATTTCTCGTGCAATAATCTGCAATGTCGGATATGCATACTCCAAAAATTCTCGATAGGCACACCCATCTTTCCACAAATAACTCCCCTGTTGGCGTTTACACCCACCTCGGCATATTTTCCAGAACGGACAGTCTTCGCAACTTCTTTCTGTCTTATTTTTTTCTCCCAAAACCGTTTCCACCATCGGAATTTCCTATTTCTTCTACACTGTGCTCCACAACATTGCCGCAACAGTATTCATCCAAAACATAAAAATCACACGGATACACGCTTCCATCTGCCTCTACAACAAACTGCATATTACAACTCCCCAACATCCCACACTGGTTTGGCACACGGTCAGTCAGCATTAACAAAATATTATCAAAAAGCGAAATACTTCTATATTCTCCTTTTCTATAATCTTCTAGCCATAAATCATACAGTGTCTTATAAAATTTTGCATATCCGTCCGGTCTCAATTGATACTCTGTCTTACAATGCAATTCTCCAAGACACGGTATACATTGCACATAGGAAAAACCTTGATTTTTTAAAAATGAATAAAACGCCTTTGCATGCTTGGATAATTTCTGTGTGATCACTGCTAAAATATTGAATTCTACCCCATATCGTCTCAAAAGCATCAATTCCATTCATAATATTCCTGTATATTCCGCTACCTTCACTATCTATTCTGAATTCATTCGTATTAGACTCATATCCATCAAGAGAAACTCCAACTAAAAATTGATTTTCCCGAAAGAAAACTCCCCACTCGTCATCTAGTAATGTTCCGTTTGTCTGAAGAACGTAACAGATTGTCCTGTTCTTTTTCTTACTATCGACATATACGACAAACTCTCGATAATACGAAAGCCCTGCTAGCGTTGGCTCCCCTCCTTGAAAAGCGAACACTACTGTCCCATCCTCATCCACCGCTTCAAATATTCTGTCAATTAAATGCTTCATCACCCCTTTCGTCATCACTCCATAAGACATCTGCTCCCTCTGCCTGCTCACATCTTCATAAAAACAATAACGACATCTCAGATTACAAAGTGAAGATGCTGGTTTGATCAACACTGACAAAAACTTCATACCCTTTCCTCCTCACAGAATACCATTGGTATTTTTTCTTTACACAATTCCATAAATCCTTTCGCTGCAGGCGTGAGATACTTTTTCTTATGATACGCAATCGAAAATTGCCGAGACAAATGAAATTCTTCCACTTGCAGCTGCTTGACCAATCCCCTTGCAAGCTCATCCCTTACCAAAAGATATGGCAAAATGGATATCCCCAATTTTTTTGCCACAGCTCGAATGATTGCCTGCGTACTGACACTCTCCCAAATCACTCTGTGATGAATCTGATGATATCCCAAGCTTTCCTCTATCATTTCCCGCACAGCGCTCCCCCGTTCCCTTAAAATCATCGGATACCTTTCCAAATCTATCAAGGAAATCTTTTCTTGCTTTACAAGTTCACTATTCGCTGCACAAATCAAGCACAAAGGATCTTCCATCAAATGCTCCATCTGAATTTGCTCATATTCTGTTTTTCCCTCTATCAATGCCAAATCCACTTCATTATTCAGTATATACTGTTCTATTGTCTTCGTGTTGCATACAGATACTTTGATCTCCACCTCCCGATATCTTTTCTGAAACTCCTCAATTAACTGAGGCAATATAAAATTTCCAATTGTAATACTTGAACCAATTCTCAATGTTCCTTTATTATTCCATGTCTTAACCTCCGTCTCCATCTCATCAAACATAGATACAATATGAAGCGCGTAATCGTAAAGCCATTTTCCTTGCTCTGTAATAGAAAGACGTTTTCCAATTCGGTCAAACAGCCTTATGTGATAGTAATTTTCCAGCTCTTGAATTGCTAAACTCACAGACGGCTGAGATACATGTAAAATTTCAGAAGCTTTTGTAATGCTTTCTTTTTGAAAAACAATCACAAAGGTCCTGAGATGTCTGATTGTCATAAATACCTCCTCTTATAAGCATTTCATTATAGATAATATAAAATAATACTATTTGCATTATATGATAACACCAACTATACTACTTGTATAGGAGGTTTTAATCTATGGAACAAAGCATAAGTAAAAAACAACTTTTGAAAAAATTATTTTTTTCCACATTATATCTCAGCACATTTACTTTTGGAGGAGGATACGTCATCGTCTCATTGATGAAACAAAATTTGTAGATGAGCTTTCATTGGATTGACGAGACTGAAATGCTGGATTTGATTGCAATTGCACAATCTTCCCCAGGAGCTGTAGCCGTCAATGGTGCCATTGTCGTAGGCTATAAATTGTGCAGAATTCCAGGTGTTAGTTTTTTTCAATTCTCGGCGCAATTATCCCACCATTTTCATTATCTCAATCATTTCTGGAGTTTTAACACGTTTATTTCAGGAAAATGAGGCTGTTCAAGCTCTCTTGAGCGGAATGCGCTCCGGCGTCGGTGCCGTAATCGTATCCGTCGTGTGGGACATGGGATCCGGAATCGTAAAACAGCAAAAAAATTGCTCCGATTCTCATCATGCTTTGCGCATTCATTGCAAACTATTACTTAAAAATCAATATTGTTCTTATTATTTTAATATGCATTATATTGGCAGCAGCAAAAGCCATTATCACAGAACGGAGGAGAAGTCACAAATGATCTATTTACAATTATTCTTAAGCTATCTGCAGATCGGAGCATTTAGTTTTGGCGGCGGTTATGCCGCAATGCCTCTCATTCAGGCGCAAGTTGTTGAAAAATATCACTGGCTCAGCATGACAGAATTTGGCGATCTTGTGACGATTGCCGAGATGACGCCCGGACCGATCGCCATAAACTCCGCAACCTTCGTCGGCACACAGGTCGCCGGACTTTCCGGGGCACTCATCGCAACACTCGGATGTATTCTGCCATCCTGCATCATCGTCACTCTACTTGCAAAAATTTATATCCAATACCGCAATGTAAAAATCATGCAGGATATTCTCGGCACACTCCGCCCGGTTGTCGTCTCTATGATTGCTGTGGCAGGACTCGGAATCCTAAGCTCCGTATTCTTTCTTTCCGGAAAGTTCGCACCCGCTTTGTCTAACTTTAATATCCGAGGCATTATTTTCTTTGCCGGTGCTCTCCTCTGCCTTCGCAAAACAAAGCTCAGCCCGATTCTCATCATGGTCGGCTGCGGTATTTTAGAACTGCTTTATCAAACAATTTTTTAAATGAAAAACACAATAAAAATCTGATTATCCGCTAAAACACAGTATCTATCAGCATTTTCAAGGAAACAAACACATCAATTTACTACTTATTTACTACTAACGAATGAGCCTTGATACGCAAGTTTTCCTAGATATGCAAAGATATGGTACAGCACATCAGTATTGAAACAAGAAAAAATTGAATAACTTATAGA